>VTLG01013059.1_pt1 | contig 27103 bp, 27 predicted proteins | sample 4694571 | NCBI WGS metagenome assembly VTLG01 (sample SAMN12604809, study PRJNA352737) | marine metagenome | biome: ENVO:00000447; feature: ENVO:00000209|ENVO:00000569|ENVO:01000036; material: ENVO:00002151; isolation source: viral sequences binned using virsorter ...
GTTCTTCTTGAGCAGAAAGACTTCGATCTTGCTTCTCAGGAAGTGCAGTGGAGTAATTTCCTGGCCCAAATCCAACATACTCAAATGTCTGACCTGATGCACGAATGATAGAATTACGTCTAAATTCAACTGGACGACAATTAATTCTTGTTACTACCGTATCAACTACATGAGTCGTTGGTTCGGTTCCTTGAACTCCTCTGAATACCGTAATGGGATTTCCAGTAACAGTAGATTTCACCCTTACAATTTCAGAACCAATTTGTAAGTAATCACCAATATTAATATCAAGATTATCAATACCAGTTATAGAAACACTAGTTGTAGATTCAGTGAGAACAGCAGAAGAAAGGGTGGTTGTAATACCCGCATACTCTGCAACTTGTCTACCTGAAAGATTCTCATTATCAACCGAAATATTACCACCAGCAGATGCATATCCAAACTTATATGAATACATCGTGCCATCAGCATCAGGGGCTGTTGTTCCTACTCCTACACTAACATTGAATGAAGTCTGACTATTAACCTTCTTAACAATAAAGTTACCCCGATAGAGTGATCTCTGAGATCCACCTAACTTCACTTTATTATCTACACTTAAACCATGTCTCTGTGCAGTGGTAACAACCCCAACTCCTGTGTCTTTATTATAATTAAATGCACTAACATCTAATGTCTGACCAGTAACATAAGCAGTTGCTGCAGATGTATCCGTTACTCCCAGTCCTAAAGTATTAGTAACTCCCACCGTAGCTGCTGATGCAACCTGTACTTGTTTGGTGCTTCCTGTTGTAATACCTGTAATTCTATAAAGAGTATTATATGGATTATTACTATCAGGAACAATTCCCTTAAGTTCAATAGTATCACCTACATTATCATATATGGATGTAACAGTAACAATACCAATAGCATGAGTTGCACCTGTAGTAGCAACACCCACAACATGCAATGCTTCACCTACAGCATAAGCACTACCACCATCCATCACCTTCGCAGAAACTATGTTACCAGAAGAGTTAACTTGGATTCTACCTGTTGCAAAATTACCTTGAGTAGATATACCTCCCGAAGAAACAAACTCTGCATTATAAAGATAACCAGCAGTTCCATGACCATAGTTTGTACCACTACTTGCAATACCAACTGTAGTAATTCTATTCAATCCATGATCAATAGAGGTAAAGATTGTATGAGCAGTACCAGCAGTATTTGAAGTAATATCGGTAATTCCCATACCAATACTCCAATCAAATATTCCTTCATCAATAGTTTCTTTAGTAACACTATGCTGAAGTTCATCCACTACAACCTGGCCAACAGGAGTAGGAAGAGCATAAGATGATGCCTCTTGAGGATCCGATGTAGGATTATCCCTATTAAGTTGAGGATAAAGATTCTGAATTGGTTGAGAATATCTTTCAGTAGAGAAAGGACTCGCAGTTGGTTTGTTAGATGAATTGACTAAGAGTAAATGATAGATTCCATCCTGACTCCCAGAAATATACTCTTGAATTTGCTGTGATCTATAAACTTGGAATGTACCAGCATACTTCTTCTGCGTAAAAGTAGGAAGACTAGTAGTTCTAGAATCAATGTTATTAGTCATTGTTCCAGGACCAGTACTACTACTAATCGTTACAGTAAATTCTCTTGCACTACTTATACCAGTGACAGCAAATGTACCATTAAATCCAGAATTAGCTGTTCCCACTGGATTGTTAGAACTAATAATATCCTTAACTTCCACTTGAGAACCAACCTTCAAACCATGAGGAAGTTCGGATAAGTAATATCCCGTATTACTTGCCCAATGAGCATTAGCAAGGAAACTAAAGTTTCTTTGTTCACTCTTATTACTTAAACTAACTGCTGTAGGACTGAAGTAAGTTTGAACTTCAGTATCACTTGCACCCGTGACAGAACTAGATTCCTCTAAAATGTAACCGTCAACAGGAGGACGTGCAGATGTAATTCCACTACCTGCAGGAATTACATAACGAGCTCTGTAAACCGTATCAATAATATTTCTTGTATCAGGAGTTCTTTCAATAAATGTTCTTGGAGTTGCAGCACCTAAAGTAGTTGATCCAAGTCCAACAATTGTAGAATAAATGTCATTGTCAGTTGTAGCAGTTCCAACAGTTACATACCACTGACTTTCATCACTATCATACTGAATTGGATGACCTAAATCTCCTGCAACCTTATCGGAAACCCTACTTTGAATATGAAGAATACCACCCTTATTATTAATGGTTATATTATCTCCAGAAACTGCATCATTTAATGTCTGAGCAACCTTAACTTGATTAGCATCTAAACTAGAAGTTATAGCATAGTATACAGTATTAGAATCTAATCCATCAGGAAGATGACCATTTTCAGAAACAACACGAATACTTTCACCTTCTAATAAAGTATGATCTGAAGTTAACGTTAAAGTAGAAGCAGCAATACTACTAATACCTGCTGCGGATCTACCAACCTGGAATGTCTTCTCAAAAGATGTTTGAGTATCATCCAACTCAGTATCTGGCATCACAATACGTGCTGCATACTGATTAGTTGTTCCAGTAGAATCTGAAATCAATACATTTAATTTATCATTATCTTTTGCACCAACTCTATAACCTTCTATAACACTGCTCGGTTTTACATCAGAGTTAGTTTGGTTGTAAAGATATAAACGACTTGTAGAACCTACACCAACTGCTGATCCCGTTTTATTAACATCAATAGAATCATATTCAATAGCTATAGTTGAGGTTTCTATTTCCTTGGGAGGAATAACATGAGTAATATATCCCACATCATCTCTACCAAAAGCATCTTTCTTAAATCCTTCAGAAACTAATGATTTTGCACCAAAGTTGGAGTTAGAGTTAGTAACAGATAAATCACCACCACTCTCCGCAAGCATATGTTGGGAATAACCAATAGCAAAGACCGAAACTACCTGAATAACAGCATCATTGCTTGCTTTAATATGATAGTTCCTATAAGAAGGTTTATATACGGCTAGAGAATCGGAATTTATATTTTCATTTCCTGCAAACGTACTATCTTTATATTCTCCACTAGTCTCATCATACTTAACAAAGGCATTATTATCCTTCTGCAGACCAATACCAGTGTATTGTGCCACAACCATTGATTTAAATCCTGTAGCTTTGTTTCCATCAGCATACATACCACACATACCATAAACAGATCTCAATGAAATGTTAAAGATATATGGAGAAGAAGAGGTAACAGTATCAATCTGAAGATTAACAGTTGAACCAGTTACAGAAGGTAATGGATTAACAGGAGCACTGAGTACTTTATACTTAAATTCTGTAGTTCCTGTTGAATCTGTAGTGACAACATCACTAACAACGAACTCTCCACTATAACCAGCGGCACTAATTCCTTCTAACTGGAACGCAGTATCTACATCTAAACCAGAAAGAGCTGATGTTAATTCAACAGTAATATCAGTAGAAGTGGTAGAACCATCTCCCGCCTTAATACTAGAGATACCAACAGTTCCACCTAGAGGACCAACAATTCTATATTCATCAACCTTGGGTTGAATATCAAGTCCTGATGAAGGATAATCTGGTTCAATCTCTCTACCAGAGGAAGGACCATATGCAAGACCTACCTTCTCATAATACATATCCAGATCAGTTCTTGCTGCATCATAATCAGATATGAATGCATCATCGATCTTAACATCATTTACACCATCAGCATATTCAAATACTGTTAACTTATGGTGAGAGAAGTTAGGAACAAATCTATTAGCAGTATAATCCTTATATACAGAACCATTAGGATTGCCATCAAAGATAGTAAACTGCCAAAGATAACAAGAACCTGTTACTCTGAAAATAGCAGACTTTTCAATATTATCATTTTCAGGATTAGGAACATATCTCGGTCTTATCTTTGTCTTTCTTAAATCTAAACCAACAAGAGAAGTACCACGAGGAAGGATAATACCCCCGTAGACACTATTCATCTTATACAGAGCATTATCGTCTGTAGTTAGATCAAAATTAGTTGTAAGAGACCATGCAGGAAAATTATCTGATTCAGTACCATCTCTCAATTTATAATTATCTGCACCATCAGGGATCCAACCAGGCCTATTATCTACAATATGTTCACCAGGATAAAGAAGAATGGTAGTCTTACCAAATCTATCATTATCTAAACCTTTCTGATACGAAAACCTTGATGCTTCAACAAGAGCTCTTTGAATGGTTTTAAATGGACGAGTTAATGAATTTCCCTGATTCTCAATACTGTCTGTGGCATCCAAATCATTCGGATTAACGTACAGAATATTACCACGAACATTCTTAAGGAAATTATCTAGACGACTGAGAGGCATCTTATTTGCACGGTAGTTCTATTATGATTTATTTATCATCCAAAGGATTGGTGTATGATAGCATATCATCTGGACAATTTTCACGTACAAAATGCAACACATTCATAAACTCTTCTACCGTTTCACACTCTACTGTTCTGGCCTCTCCTTCATCTGAATATAGGTGTACTTTTCGTTGAATCGTATCCACAACACAACGGGAAAGGTAATCATCTTCCATTGTAAACCTTATATAGGTCTATGTATTATATCATACCTAGTTCTTGATGTCAAGCAGGTCACCAACAATCATATAATAACAGTCCACAGGTAATCCCTGAGTCTGCAAATGAACCTCAAGACCTTGTACTCTTTTTACTACAAGATTTTGTTTGGCTCCTACTTCCGTAAGATGCACTGTGATAGTAGATAAATCAACCAACTCCTCCCATTCTTCTGGAAGGTTAATTAGTTTCTTTTGGGTTCTACCATGTTCAATTAATATTTTATTCATTTAAATCATTTACTACATTTTTAACAACTGTCAAATCTATATATTGATTTAATTTTTCTTGATTACTAATATTCTCATTTTCAGATCCTATAGATTGTCTGGTTCCCCATATCTGGAGACATATTCCATTACGTATGTCTCTTAATCCATTCGATGCACCGATCAATGTATTATTTTTACCCCCCTCTGCAAGAAAGGAAGTCTCACTGGTGCTTGCCGCTGCTCCTGCATTAGTAATAGCAGTTTCTAATGCAGCCGCACAAGATGATAAATCTTGATATACTGACCCAAAATCACCAACTTCTATCGTCATAATATCACCTTCTTCTGCTGGTACGAAACCACTTTTCATGGGTCTACTTGAAAATCCTACAGTCCACCAAGATATATCTGAACCCACATTAGGAGGACGAACTATCAAGGAGTTATCCAAATCTGGTCCAATATCAACTCCATCTAACCAAAGATTCCAACTTTGAGTACCTTTAGGATTTCCTGAATGATCTAATACAGTAGAAGCTCCTATTCCAAGATTAGATGTCTGCATTATTCCTACAGTTTGAGGAGAAAATGGATCTGCCTCAAAGGAGAGTTGATATTGTTGTCTACTCCCTATAGTAGATTGTAACCAATCAACTAAAACAGTGACATCATCGGTTCCAGCAATTCCTCCCAACAAATCTCCCGAAATAGTAATAGTCTCACCTCTTGTGTACTTCATTCCTCCTGTTTGTGCAATTACAGTACTAATTCCTCCACTGGCATTTGTTTTAACTAATACCAAACATCCAGATCCTTGCCTATTGGAGGTAGTAGCAACTTCTGCATATTCTTGAGAAACACCATAAGCATTTCCATTAGAAGTTACCGTACTAATTGAAACAAGAGGACCAGAATCAGGATCATCAAGCACTCTAAATGACACAAAATTTCCATCAGCTTCAGGAGCACTGACTGCGAGACCTGCACTATTACTTAAGTTAAGAATATTAACGGTTGTAAGAGAAGTTTCAATTCCAACTAAAGTGGGAATTCCTCGAAGATCTACTTGAGTAGTATTAACACCAACAATAGTAGTGGTAGTTGGAAAAACTCCATCTTTCTCACATAACACAATTTGACCTGCTTCCAAAACTTCCGATGATCCTGCACCCACTGGATTCATTACAGTTAGAAGATTAGAAGCTTGTTTCATCGTTCCAATGAAACTAGTAACAAAAGTGTCTCCAATATCTTGAGCAAAAGCCTGATCATAATATTTGATTCCAAAATAATTTCTAGGATCAAATCCAAATACATCACCCGACAAAGGGCGAGTTGTTATTCCTGAATCACTAGTAGATCCTGGTTCTAACATACAGAAATAAGCACTCTCAATACCAACCCGATTACCCACAAGATTATGCACTAACTCAGTATACCCTCTTCCATTCAATTTCGTACATCTAAACGTCCATGTATTAGTCCCCACCGTATTCTCATTAGTAAGCATCCAAAACATATCTGTTCTACAACCAGATACAATTCTGTCTTGATATGCATCTTTAACATCATCAAGTGCTCTATTTACAATTTCTATTTCTCCCAAAATCTCATTATCTAATTTAAAAATGGCATTGTCCCACTTAGACTTTTTATCATCCAAAATAACCACTTGATCTTGAAAAAATCGAATACTATCCAAAGATTCTTGTAAACTGTCGGCAATTGAGTCTTTAATATCTGTAGTTAACATTTTTAATCCTCCCTAACATCATAATGATAACCTACAATAGAATGTAGAGAATCATCTCCTGGATAATCTGCTGGTGATTCTCCTTCATACTCAACATGCAATTCTGGACCAATTCTATTTGCCCATACTTGATAAAAACATTCTACTTGTGTCAAATGATCTGAAGAAAGAATAATTTTATTATCTCTAATGTCTTTTACATATAAAGATAAATCAGGTTTTCCGCATGGTGTGAGATTTACTGTAATTGTATCATAGTCTACCAAGCCTTGCCAATAGTCTGGTAAGTCAATAATATGTGTGTTATTTAATTTACCTCTTATATAAACAGCTGCCTCTGGACCTTCAACGCATACATGAGTTAATCTATATCCTTTTTTATTGGGATGAGGAATATCAAATTTTTTCCAAGACTGTACATTGATTTTCCCTGAAATATTAGGGCAAATTATTTTATCTGCTCTTAGAATTGTAGTGGATCTTTTTCCATTATCTTTAGATTTACCAGATATTACCTTGGTTCCCGATTGAGCCTGAGGCCCTGTTTCAGTTTGAGCACCTACATCATTCTGTGCTCCTGCTTGATTCTTAACCCCAGTAATATTAATAGTAGGAGTAGCAATATTAATAGCTACGGTCTCTGTAATATTAATTGTTGCGGTATTCATAGTAACTCCTACCAATCCAGCAGGATCTCCAAACCATACATCTATAGGAGTAGGTGGTCTTGTAAGTCTATTTGTTACTTTTAAAATAGATGGAGTTTTAAATGCCAGCGGATTTACCAATGCATTTGCTGGTGCAATCATACAAGTTGCTTCAGCAATAGCAGGAAATGCTAGAGGATTACCAATCAATACACAACCATTGGCATATATGGATCCTGGAATAGCAGCAGGTCCGATTCCCAAAGCCGTCGGATCTCTACCTGGAGTTACAGGACTCTCATTAAGTCCAGGTGTTGCCGAAGCAACATGGAGTTGCATTCCAATTTGTTCGTTCTGTGCTCTCATTTATAAAATACCTCTCATTATTTCAAGAATTTACCAATCATATTTGCTTTATCAATAATATCTTGTGCTACAGTCTTAGCACCACTACCAGGTACAATCAGTGCATTATCACCTTCAGTAATCTCAACTTCACCACCCTCCAATTTAAGTGCAGATACAGAAGTTATTTTTACTTTACCATCACTATTCATTGATATCATCTCATCAGCATCCATAACAACATTATTAGATTTCACTTCAAATGCTCCTGAGGCAGCAACATTTACACCTCCTTTCTCACTCTGAGGATCTCCAGTAGAAATAAGATCAATTCCTTCTGCAATAATTCTCACTCTTCCTTTGGGTGCATGTAATACAATATCACCATTTTCAGCATACCATATTCCTCCAATACCTCTATCTTGCCACTGTGCTCCTTCGGTTTTTTCTCCACATGCAATAGAAAATACACCTGGAGTACTACACAAAATAGAACCTTCCATCTTACCACTCTGTATCAACTCTATAGATTGAGCACGTCGTGAACCTGGAGATGGAAAAATACGTCTAAGAGCTGCTGCTACCTTAGCATTATTTTTATTAGTATAACTTAAAAAAAGTCCACCATCAGTATTATTAAATGCCTGATAATTTGAAACTGAAGTCTCTGCCATTAGTTAACCTTCCCCACACAATCAATAACTTGAACCACGTTAGTACCTTTAGGAACATCAATCTCTTCAGGTCTATGGAATTTTAAAATAGGTTTCAAAACAGAATTATAACCTGTTTCAGTATTTATGAACACCTGAGGAAGTTCAGTAAATCCTGACCCACAATCAGTAACCTTAATTCTTAATATTTTACCCTGTTCACACTCAGCAATCTCAGCCTTTGCACCATTATCAGGAATAATTACTACCGTATCATCACAACAATTAAATCCAAATCCAGGATTATCTACAACTATTTCATCTAAACATGCAATAACAGGATAAGTACCCTCTGGAAGACAAGGATCAGGAGGACATGCAGGTGCAGTAATAGATACCGTCAAATCACCATCACAATTACCCCAATTCTCATCATTTAATTTATCTTGCATACACTGATCTAACTTTATATCAGGATTGTCCTCAAGGAAATGTCGGATATCACAATCACTGAACCCTAAAAGTCTTGCATTATTATAATCATTTACACATCCAAACCACTCATCACCAGGAAGAAATTGAGGATCCTCTGCTTTATTCACACTAAACATGTTAACACTAAAATAAGTATCAAAATCATATGTTACCTTATCTTGCTCTTCAAACGGATCCAGAGAGGATTTTATAATAACTCCATGAGGATCCCTTAATACCCATGCCACCGCAGCAGGGTTAAACTCCCATAAATGAGTAGTTGCTTGTTTTTCAGGTTCTCTATGTCGCAAGTTTGTAATTGAAACTGTTATCTCATGCACCTGTGGTTCCACCGAGGGAACAGTTGTCATAAAGATAGTATTAAGATTATGAGCCTCATAATCAGGAGTGCTTCCTAATTCCACTCCATCCCAAGACATAGTTCCTCGGTTATCTGCCTGAATCTCAAATGTATAATCTCCTGGAATATAAGTAGTTACCCTCCAAGTAGCTTCCTGCTTTTGTTCTAATAAAGTTTCTGTATTAGTAGGGAAAATTCCATAGTTAATCAAAAATGGTGACCATAATCCTCTTACCCCAATGGGAAGATTATCTGCTGCTCTAACCCACGGTGTTTGTTGTGCTACTACGGATGGAGGATTATAAGTTTTTGGAAATCCTACCCGATATAAAATATTCTTCTCTGCATCATAATATTGAGGATCTGTGGAAAACCCAGTCTGAGGAACAGTAGCAATTAACTCACCTTCAGCATAAAAATCCCATTCTGCAATTAAATTACGATCTATTCCAAGTCCTCCTACAATACCATCTTTACTAAGATCAGGATTTCTACCGTCTTTTCTGACTACTCCATAGGCCTCATCCATACTATAATCAGGAAGCCATTGCCATTTCTCCGAAATTAAATCTACACTATCAAAACCAAAATCAAGAACTGTAGATAAATCCTCTCCAACAATTTGATTGGTTGCTAAAGGAAAATTACTCATATCTCTAGCAATATATGTACCTATACCAGTAATCTGAGCTCCAGGAAGTTTAGTGGCATCAAAATCCTCACCGATATACACTTTAGGTTTGCCTGGTAACTGCACCATATCTCCAATGTTTAGAGTTATTACATCTCCTGTAGAATAGGGACTATCCCAATCTAAATTTTTTCTTCTTACAATAGTTTGACATCTATTTGCCCAAGTTCTTCTCATTCCACCCATAGATCCATCAGGTGCTCTCAAATATCCGTAACCAGATTCTCTTATAAGAACTTTGGTCACTCCTGTAGAATCCTTTAAAACAACATCTGAAGATGATCTTGCTGTAAGAGTAACAATATCACCTATTTTATAATTAGATCCTTTATTATTAATCGATAGTAATTTAATAACTCCATTTTCTACCTTTTTCAGTTCAACTGTAAATCTACTACCACTCCCACCATGAGTTGGAACATTAGCCATACAGTGATTATATCCACTACCTCCTACCAAATTCTTAATCGCAATTACCCCACCCTTAGAATTTACGGCAGCCACTTCAACAGAAGCATCTTTACCTTTTTGAGAAGGTTCTGCTAAAGTTGTAGGAGTAATAACATTAATTTTTCCTCCCATCTTAGAATGATTTTCACAATAATAATATAAAGTATCAGGAGTATTGTTATTAACTACTATTCTAGAATAAGCACCTCTCTCACCAGGAACTCCATCTATAGTTACTCCTCTTTCATATTCATCACCACCTCCCCATGTTCCATTTTTTGTTTCAGAAAATCTAAGAGGATGAGTTTCATTAGAAGAATCTTGTTGATCTAAGATATAAGTGTTACCTCTCTCAAATATAAGAGTTTTTTGTTGTTTCTCGTCAATAAAAAATCTATTACCAGCTGCTACTGCATTTACTGTGACATAATGAGTAATTCCTATTCCTGCACCCGAACCAGTTCCAATCTCTGTATCATCATAAGTAGGGTCATCTAAATCGGATATAAATCCAGTTGTACCAATACCAGTAGTTGGACCTCCTAGAGTACCAATACCACCAACTACAGGGCCAATAATAACCTCACCAATTGCCCCATTACCATTTCCACATTCATCTTCAAAAGAAATTAAAGGAGGTTCTTTATATTCACCAGATGCAGTTACATCTACACCCATAAGATCACCAGCAATACTTATAACTGGATTACCCTGTGCTCCTGATCCATTACCACCCCACCAGACAACATCTGGTCCTCCGCAAAAAATTGGTCCTGGATCACATTCATCAAATATTGCATCAATTTCTTTCTGAACATCAAACTCAAACTCATAAAGATCAATATTCTCAGGTACTTTAGTTAATTTTTCAAATTCATATGCAACCGTTCTTGCCTTTTCAAAAACTGTATCAAAATTTATTGTTTTTCTTTCTGGTTTAGCACCATTTATAAGACTATAACGAATAATTTTATTATCTGCACCCATACAACTTTTAAATTCACACTCAAAAATACTTAAAAGACTTTCTATAAATTTTCCAACTTCACTAATAAAATCGAGTCCTGCTCCAATAGTTTTTGCAGCTTGTCCTAATGCACTACTTACTGCCTTTAATACTGAGTTAACTAGTGCTGCTACTTGACCTAAAAGTTGACCCAAAAAATCTCCAATAAAATTCTCTACTAAACAGGTTGCAGCATTTACAATTTTACCTAAAAAAGCAGCAAGTGCCTTTTCAATAAGACCAGGAGCTAAGGTTATTATTTTATTCCAAATACAAATAATTGCATTAATAATAGCATCAAATCCTTGCTGCCAAGCATGTTTAGATGAGTTGGGAACAGCACTTCTTGCAACATTATTTGCTATTGATGCTTTTCTTATTAAATTTTTCTTGATATTATTAAAAAGAGTAACCAACCATTTTGATATATCCGCTGCTGCTTGAGAAAGGTTTTTTTGATAAATTGAAATGGTGTTATTAAAACTTTCAATGACTTCATCATTATATCTTTTCTTATCTAAGATGGAAGTTTGCAAATCTTTAAGAGGATCAGTAATTACCTTCAACCTCTCAGTCATCTTAATAGTATTCTCGATTTCAATCTGAATACCAGTCCCTGCTAATTTTGTATTTTTAGCATCACAAAAAGAAGGTAAGTATAAATCAGCATCTTCTTCTGGACTATTTTGTTTTCTATCCTGTTCCGATGCTACTAGATTATTATAGACCCCTGAACATGGTGCTATTGCTTCTCCATCGGGAGTAACCATCGTATTGGGAACTGGAACATCATCTTTACCACCAGTCGTAAAACCACTCTCATCAGGATTACATAAAGTATTGGGAGAAATTCTATCAATATAATATAAATTCGTCCTATAATCACGCACTACATAAACCCATGTACCTTTAGGATACACGGGATTACCTATCGACTCTCCTCTCAATCCACCCGTAAGATACTTAGCATATGCCCACGGCAAAGCAACAGAAGGAATGCTTTCATCATGCTCTCCTTGTATTCTTATTTTATAACGAGGGAGAATAATTTTCTTTTCACCAGTCTTATCAAACTTTGTATTATTAATAGTCTCCGTATAACTCAAATTGTCAGCAATCCGAGCCAAGATGAGTTCACTATATCCCTCATATTTTTTTCTTAATACTTTTTGGCTTAATGATTCCATTTAATCGTCGTATACCTTACATTCATCTGCATCTGGATGATTATCACAATAAATTTCTAGATGCTGATCTTCATGTCTTGTATGATAATCATTAATCTTACCTTCATTCGTATCCACTACATCATCTTTATGATAAACATCATAATCAGCATGAACATTCTCTAAATCTTCTTTAGTATATTCATGCATACCATGATTAGTATGCTCCTTACCATCTTTAGGATCAATGTAAACTTCGTGTTCTAAGTCGTGTTTAATAGTCATGTTTTAACTCCATAAGAATCTCTTACCAAATGCAGACCAGTAAAGGCATTTCCTTTATCACCATAATGACAGAGATCTGCTATCATATATATGCCACTTGATCGATCCCTACTTTCTCTGAGTGTCTTTTTAGTAGAAAGTTCAGGAAAGTCACAAAATATCAAATCACCTGCATGTAAACTTAAATCAGCCTCAATCACAATCTCCATTGAAGTATTCATTTTTTGTCTATAATTTTGATGAGATTGTTGAGTTGTATGTTTTACATCAAAGTTAAGTTGACCAGTCTGTCTAACTTGTTGTTCTACACTATCAAATCCCACTACTGTCTGGCCAACTGCTTGATCTATTCTTTCAATGGTGGTAATTGCATCCTTATACTCAGAATTTAGTTGAGGTAAATGTTTTCCTGCACTAATACCATTTCCTTTACCATCTGAAGATAAATCTACTTTTTCATATTCCTTGGTTACATCATTAAACACCTGTACCTGAGATCCCCATGCACCACATTCAAATTGATTAAGAGCATCAATATTTCTAGACATGGTAGACCAAAGAATTTTACCATTATAAACTTCATGATCTTTTACTACAGGCAACAGATCAGATCCTGATTTACTATTCTCAATATATTTTTTAATTACCTTATCTTTAGTGTCAAATAATTTATCTAAGGATTTAAATTGATAACCATTAGAGGTTTGCCAGAAAAGATATCCTGCAGTTTTACCATCAGGTGCTTTACCTTTTGAGGTCTGTATTCCATAAGGAATGGCTAATTGTTGCAGATCTAGAATCATCTCAAATGGATACCTATTTTGACCCCATTCATGATATTGATTAGAAGTAACATCCACATTCATCGATCTCCATTTAGGAGATTTTAAATTTGCTCTTACGATGGATCGAGCAATATCCGATATAGGTCCACTATATTTAAGATTACATCTATTATCTACTAAAGTATTATCAAATGCTTCCTTAGAAACAGCAGTAAGAACAAAAGTAGTATTCTTAAAAGATTGATGAGTATCTGATATAGAAGAAACTCTTAAATCATTATCATTAGACAAGTTAATTTTATTTCCTCTTTGATCGGCAATATTAAACAATATAGTTTCTGTTCCTTGGCAAAAACCAGACTCTAATAATCCAATACCAGCATCAGTTCCATCATCTGCAGGTAAAGTATTACCAGTATCAACAATATATGCTGTTACTTCAACATAAGGCATAAAAACACTTTCACGATATTCAATAATAGGAGTTCCTGATCCACGTAGATCCACAGTCCTACTATCTACATTAGACTTAATCTCAAACTTATTAAATTGTAATGGATTAGCAGTCATGTTTCTATTGGTTGGATAATATTAGTAGTAATATCACTAATTAAATCATAAGACGCATTTTCAGTTAAACCCGCAGCTAGATCTAGATCTACATCACCAAAAATTGTCTCATATAAAGCCCGTGCTGCCCAATCACCACCAATACCACCTAATACACCACCAGCTATAGCACCAGGAGGACCAGCAACTGAACCCAGTATGCCTCCAATAAAACCTCCTAAAGTTGAACCAGCTGCTAGGAATGCAGATTTTCCTAAAGGTTCTTTAAATAGGAAAAAATTTACAAGAAAATCAACTATACCACCGATTATGGGAATCCTCTCCAAAAGAGGTGAAGAAAACTGTGCAAATGGTTTAAAGAATCCTCTACGAAGTAATCGTGTCATATCACCTACATTAGCAGTTCCTTTAATGAATCTTGACACTGACTTTGTATATCTACTAGCACTTGAAACAGAAACTTTTCTACCCTTTATGGTACGAGTGCCTTTCTTTAAATCAATACCCGTTTTTTGACCTCCTCCAAATTGACCAGTTTGAGGTGTTTTAGGTATTGAAGATGAAGATGATGTAGGGACTTTGCGGTTTTTTAACAATCTAGGAAGGGATCTCAAAGTTATCATTGCGGCAATAATAGTTCCATTAATTACCTTATTCAAAAGACCCGCAAATTTTTCAACATCTTCTTCCTTTACTCCAGTTATATCTGCAATTTGTTTTTTAAATTTATCATAACCCGCATAGGAAGAATCAATAAAATTAGTCACATTAGATAGTGTACCAGTAAATAATAAAATTCCTTTTTTTATAGTAGGTAAAATTTTCTCAACGGCAGTTAAACCATCTTGTAAATCCAAAAACGCATTAAAGAGAAGCCCTCCTCCTAAAAATAAAAGAAAATTACTAATAGAATCAAAAATATTTGAGAACGGATTAACATTAACTTTAGGTAAAGTCAACTTAGTTTCTTTCTTCTTTTCTATCTTTTCTTCTCTTAATCTGCGTTTCTCTTCTTGTCTTTGCCTTCGTTTCATTCTCCAAGAAGTTAATCCACGTTCATATTTTTCTCCTAAAAAATTCTTGATTAAGATCAATTTTTCTTTAAGAGAAGAAGTCTCAGTTGAATTCTCTATTTCAACGGGTTTAAGAGCACTAACAGGAATAGTTTTCTTTTTAGCAACTATCTTAGCCGAAGGTAAAAGTTTTTGAGTAACTACAGTCATTATAATGCCTCTTCAATCCCCAATGATCTTATTGTAATTTCTCTAGCATTAGATTTACTAGCAACTCTAAAGACAGGAATCGTACTTCCTTCTCTTATCCTTTGAGTAGGTTTAGGTTTTTTAATTGTAGGTAATACTGTAGTAGTACTCACTGACTTCACTTTTACAGGAGTACCGACAGGAGTTCTAGCAGTAGCAGTACTCTTTACAGGAATCATCGAAGGTGCTGTAGCACTCATTGGTTTTGGTTCCAGGTCTTTTTTAGGAATAACCATTTCACCTGGAGTCAACATGGCAGGAACTGTATCTTTATTACCCGTTCCAGGAACCATACCGCCTTTATTATATCCCGTTATAATAGGAGGAATATTCTCTAATCCTGTTAATCCAAGAGTACCTAATACATTATCTACAGGATAAGGAGCAGGTACTATTCCACCTTGATTAAATTGCATCCCTCCAGGAGTAGAACCTAATTCAAGTATGCCTTGCAACCATGACATATCAGATTTTTTCTTAGTAGGGTCTTCTATATTCTTATTTTCTTCTTTAAACTCATCTACAGTTGTAATACTTTTATCATCTGTTTTATTAAAATCTTGTCTTATTTCTTTCTTGCGTTGTTCACCTTCTATAGATCCCGCCATAATAATACCACCCGCAGCAATGGCAGATGCTAATAAAGGATTAGAAGCAATAAGTCCTGCAAGTTTAGGAATAGCCCATGCTAATGTTCCTACTACCTTAGAAACTAAAATACCTATAGATGTAAGAAATAATAAATATCCTGCTAATAATGAAGGCCACCAATCTTTAAAAAATCTTCCCAAATTTGTTATTTTCCTCTGATTATCTTTATTACTAAACCATCTCAAACCATCATTAATCAAAGTTCCTAAAAGAGTAAACTTAAGAAAATTAGTTAATACATCCCAAATTTTTTTAAAAGGAGAAATTAAAGAACTTACTGCTTTCTTACCTGCACTCGCAGCCTTTTTTGTTCCTCCCTTCAATGACTCTATTGCACTTTCTCTTTTTTCTCTTCTTTGCCTTTGTCTTTCTTTTCTATCCTCACTAGATTCTTTTTTATCTTGTTTATTCCCTAATCTTAAAATATTTAAAATACCATTTAATATGTTACCCACACCTTTTCCTTCTGAAGGAGAATCATCTGCTGGAGGAAGTAATGCCTGAGGACGAATCCTACTAACAGGTAATATTTTTTTCTGAGCAAATAATTTACTAGCACTTACCTTTTTCCTTTTCTTCTCTCTTACTCCTTTAAGTTCCTCTCGTAATATTCTGGATCTTGTGCTCTCTCCTTTATTAGCAACTTCAAGAGTATTAATACCTTCTACTAATGCAGCGATATAAGTTTGTTCTGCATTATCAACAGCATAAACATCCACTGGATCAATCCCAAGATCCAATAGAATTCGTGCAATTTCTGGTTTAGCTGCTACTGCCATTAAGATGATGCTTGCTGCTGTTTTAATTTCTCCTCTTCAAGATGTGCTCGAAGTAGTTCAACATAAATGTCTCTTTCCCAAGGGATTAAGTTTTCAATCTCTGTTAATGAATATTTATGGTACTGAATCAAGGAAAAATTCAACTTATAATAACTCTCTAGATCCATGTGGACTAGAGCTAGCCGAAAAAACTGGATAAACCCTCCATTACAACTTCACTTTCTACCTTAGTATTCGGATTAGTGATTTTCACCGTATGTGAAAGTTTAGGCATTGTCTCAAAGAACTTTTCAATCTCTTTAAACTGAGATGAATTCATTGACTCTAAGAAAGTATTAATTTCTTTCTTAGTACAATCACCCATACTCCATACTTCTTCTTCATTATAAATTTTATCAATACAAGAAGCAATTAAATCAAAAGATTGAGTCATCACATTCTCTTCACTAAAATCAAAATTATTTTTGATAAACTCACCAAGAGATGGATACTTCATCTCCATCATTAAAGAATCATCTAGTTTAATCTTATTCGTATGTCCTTCGGTTCTTTGAATATTAATATCATCAATACTAATAGTTACAGGAACTTGAGTTTTACCATCATCAGGACACATAAGATTAACTTCAATATCTTCTCCAACAGACTTACCACGAATGTTGAGGAACAAATATTCAATATCAAAAGTAGGAAGATGCTCTACTTTAATCCCTCGTGTTTTAACACAAGCTTTAATTACATTTTTAATTGCAGTTGTTATCTCCTTTATATCCTCACTTTCTAAGGCAAGAACTAAAAGTTTTTCTTCTTTAACTAAAAATGGTCGATAATGAATAGATTTTCTAGTCGAAGGTAATTCCAACTCATACGTCGGTGTCGCAATCTTTGGTAAAGGCATAATATCTTACAAAAATTTCAGCGTGTTTTATTTAGGTGGTCTCTACCCAATAACGGGAGAAGTTAAAATTGACAGTACATTTAAGCACCTGAGATGCCTCATATGTAACTGGCATTGAATCAATACTAATAGGATAAGATTTTAAAAACTTATATTGTAACATCTTTCCATTATTATAATCCTTTTCAAACTTTTTAATGTAAATAGCAGTTTGATATTCTTTGGGAAAATTTACTCTATAAAAATAATCATCACGATTTAAACCAAATTCAGATCTTTCGGATAAATCTAAATTGGGTTCATTCACAATAAACCCTATCCATTTTTCAAAAAAAGTAAGCATTGTATAATCATGATCTACATAAAAAGTAAAGGAAGAAGTTGTATCATATTGTCTTCTATACGCATGTCTTTCTGTTACCCCTGTATGATCATTAATCATTTCATTAGTGGCTAATGAAGTTCCAGGTAATGATGCTTCAGAACATGATAAAGAAATAAATCTATCATCCCTTTCATCACCTTCTAATAAACTTCTTACTTGAGGAGGTGGATAAAACCAGCATTGAAAATGAGAAGTAAGTGCAGGACTTAAAATAGATGCCTTTAAATCTGATAATACTTTTTTATGTGGCTTCGGAGTCCCCATCGGATCTATAAATACTTTTGCTTATATATTATGTATAATGGGAGAAAGTAAAAAAAGTTTCTTCAGACCCTCTTTTCCCAGAAAATACAAGGGAAATCCAAATAATATTGTATGTCGAAGTACTTGGGAAACTAAATTCTGCAACTATTGTGATCTAAATGAAAATATTCTTGAGTGGGGCAGTGAAGAATTTTTTATTAAATATGTCTCTCCTATTGATAATCGGTTTCATCGTTACTATCCAGACTTTATTATCAAAGTTAAGGAAAGCACAGGTCAAATCAAAACATATGTTATTGAGGTAAAACCCAAGAAACAAACTCAACCTCCCAAGAAAAGAAAAAAAGTGACTCAATCCTATCTCTATGAATGTAAGACCTATGCTGTTAATACAGCTAAATGGAAAGCAGCAAGAGAATTTTGTAATGATAGAAAAATTGAATTTAAAATCATTACCGAACAAGAACTAGGAATATATAATGGCAGATGAATTAGAAGGTTACTTTGAACAATATGAACAACAGGTAGGTGATAACAGAATTGCACCTATCATGGATGAATTGAAGGAGATGAGTGATCCTGAAGAAATGATGCTTCTTATTATGGATACTTTAAAGGATGTGGAAGTAGTACCTGATGTAGGTCAGTATTATACTTTTTTATATACTGCTAAAACTCCTAGACTCACATATGATCAACATCCCCTCGTTGCTGTAACTGATATACAAAGATGGGGATTTAGAGGAATAAATTACCACTGGGGTAAATTTAAAAACTATACATGGGAAGAGATTGGAGGAGTCCTCTATGTCGTTCGACCCAGTGAAATTAATGACCTACGTAATGTATCATATGCATATTTCTTAAGAACCCTATAAATAAAGAAAAAAGATAAATGTCAACCACTATTCAAAGCGGGACAAAATACCTCAACCACTCGTTATTAGGCCCTAATAATGATGAAAAGTGGTATTATTATAGTGAGTTAACTGTCTTAGGAAAACATCCCAATCGTACATTTAGTCTTGACTTATATGCATCAGATTCTCAAGATTTAAGTGTTGCTACATTAATCGGAACAAAGGATATAAAAACTGGGGTTTTAACCCTCAATAATAGTGCTTCAAATTTACAACAAAGAGATAAAAGAAGTATTCAACAAAAAACTAAAAATTCTATAAGTTATTGGGAAGGGAAAATGGGAGATGCAGGTCTTCCTCCACTTACGCATCAAGAAAAAGTTACATTAGGAATTGCATCAGGTAATAATAATCAATCAACGACAGCGGGAGGAACAATTAAAATTAACGTTACTGCAGAAAAACCTGAGGGAGAAACTGAAACACCTGTAACTGGTGAAGAGGTAGCAACTAGTCTCCAAGATATTAATGTAAACGTTAAAGGAAGAAATTATAGATCTTCCTATGGAAACTATTATTACCCTGAAGACTTAGCAGCAAATAAGCAAGATAGAATTAGATTTACGATGAAATTTAGTGAGGGAACCGTTGTTAATGCCACCATTGACTCAGCATCGAGAGTATTTCAACGAAGAACACCTACTAAAATTGGTGGCTCAGTAACCCTTCCAGTTGTATCAGGTATTAGTGATCAAAATAGTGTAGATTGGCAAGGATCAAAACTTAATCCCCTCCAAGCACTAGGTGCAGGAGCAGCACTCAACCTCTTTGAAAACGCAAGAGATGCTGGTATTTCAGAGGCAGTGAGAGGAATTGGTAGTGCTGCAGGTTCATTAGGTAGAGAACTAAGAGAAAAGAATGCAGGTACTGATATTGCAACGGCTATGAATACCTATCTTGCACAACAAGCAGTAGGAGCTCAAAATTTACTCTCAAGAACAACTGGTGCAATTCTTAATCCCAACTTAGAAATGCTTTTTAACGCTCCTCAATTAAGGGCCTTTACATTTACTTTTAAATTATCACCAAGAGATGCATCAGAAGCAAATCAAGTAAGAAAGATTATTAGATTCTTTAAACAAGGAATGTCTGTTAAAACATCGGATTCTAATGTTTTCCTTAAAGCTCCTAATGTATTTGATATAAATTACCAAACATTTAATGGGTCTACTGAAATATCTCATCCATCAATTAATAAAATTAAAACTTGTGCTCTTCTTTCATGTGATGTTCAATATACTCCTGATGGAACCTATATGACATATGATGATCCATCCAGAACAATGACAGCATATCAATTAAATCTTCAATTCAATGAACTTGATCCTATATATGATAATGACTATACAGATATAGATAAAGGTGGTGATAATGATGCAGATCTTCAGATAGGTTACTAAAATGTCCTCTTATTTCAGAAATATACCAGACTTTGAATATGTAAGTAGAGAATCTAATTCCAAAAAGATCTCCGATTATAGAAAAGTAAAAAACCTCTTTAAAAGAGGAAAATTAAAGAATGATATTTTTAAGGATTTAACCAAATTTACCAAATATAAAATTGTAGGGAATGATAGACCTGATAATGTTGCATTTGAGATGTATGGTGACGAAACCTTAGATTGGATTGTTCTTCTATCTAATAATGTCACAAATATCCAAACTGAATGGCCTCTAGATCATCAATCTTTTTACAATTTTCTCATTGACAAATACGGAAGTGAAGAACAAATTCATGCTGTTCATCACTATGAAACCACAGAAGTAAGAAATACTGATAATACAATTATTGTTCCTGAAGGTTTAGAAGTTCCTAAAAACTATTCTATTGAATTTTATGACTCTCGACTCGAAACTACTACAACAGTTTCCAATATAACAACTGAAATAACAAATTATGCTTATGAAAATAAAATTGAAGATGAAAAAAGAAATATATTTGTACTAAAACCAAATTATGTTAATCTTATCCTTAATGATATGGAAGATGCCATGACATACAAAGAAGGTTCCACCCAGTATGTGAGTGAAACCTTGGTACGAGGAGAAAATATTGTAATATATTCTTAGTTATTCCTCTGCGAGTTTTTGGAAATAAGAAAGAGCATCATCCTCATCTGAACTAGCAGATGCTACAGGAGCAGCAGCTACAGGTTCTTTACGAGCACCAAAATCAGGTGCATAAGAACGATTACTATCCTCTTCTGCTACCTCTTCATCTATACGACGAACAGGTTGCTTATTACCTAAAACATAGTCCAAACGCTTCTTCAGGTCATCATATGACTTGAATTGGTCTGGTGCGGTAACAGCAGCAAGTGAATACTGCTTCTTCCACAATGCTTCTAGTGCATCATCGTCATCAAGTAATGGTGATACTGAATCGAACTCTGACTTATCATAGTTCCAGTAACCATCCTTCTTAACGATCTTCAATTTGAAGTTTGCACCTTGCCAGAAGTCAAAAGGATTGATTGGAGTTTCATCCTCAAATTCTGGTTGCATTGCTTCCATTACTTTGTCAAAGATCTTCTTACCAAACTTATAGAGAAATACTCCACCCTCGTTTTGAGGATTGGTAGGATCTTTAACAACATAGATGTTTGCATAGTAAGAAAGCTTACGCTTCTGCTTACGAACTACATCTTTATCGGACTCATTACCACTATTCCATAGTTCACGATTATATTCTGAAACAGGATCTTTTCCACCAGTAGTTGTCAAAGAATTTTCAATGTACCAACCACCTGGTCCTTGGAATGCATGTGAATACATCTTTGCCCAAGGAATGTCCTCTCCATTAGGAGCAGGAAGGAATCGAATAACAGCATAACCGTTACCTGTTTTATCAAGTTCTGGTTTCCAGAGGCGATCATCACCCCCTCCACCAGCATTGTTCATCTTCTCCACTTCTTTGACTAATTTAGAAGTCAAAGATCCTAGAGAGGATTGTTTTTTTAAGTCTGAAAATGACATTTAGATTTTATTGAGATTTGGCTTGTTTGTACCTTTATATTCTATCAAGAAGCAGATTTTTTGTCAATCTCCTTTCTCATCATACTTACCATATTATTCATATTAGCAAATAAGATATTCATATCCACATTAGTAGGAAGTCCCATTTGACGAGCACCTTCTAAAATCTTCTTTTTCATCTCCTGAGCTTCAGGATCAGATGATAAACTAACACGAGTATAAAGAACTCGTTGTTTCTCTAAAAGTTTTTCTAGAATAGCAACATGATATAATTGATCTTCCTTTTTCATCTGCGGAAATTTAAAGACATTAGAATAAACCTCCTCTTGGAGTTCTGCAATCTCAGTCATTTCTGCACGGACAACTTCGGAATCAAAAAAACTCATAGGACTACTTCTTTAAGGATTTTTTTATACTTGGGTACATGTATATTTAGGAAAGGTTTATACTTTTTTATCTTCCGACTAACGGTTTCCCACACTGGATCATTTAGTTTTTTATCCCAATCTTTCCTATACTCCAATATTTTATCACAGATCACCAGAGTTTCAAGTGATACCTTCCCTCCCAAATATTCTTTAAGAATTTGAGGATGACGAGGAGGATCCACGGTAAACATGGCATCAAAATTATTATCGGTAAAAAGAGAATTTGTTTCTTCTTTAAAAGTATATGACAAAGATTGAACCTTTTTCTTCCAATCAGTATATCTACCTTCTCCCTCTCTTATCATCTCCCCGATCCACATGGTTGCAGGGTCTGTGGAACTGATAAAGTTAGATACAAAGAATTCCTCTACTTCCTTATCATTCTTAGATCTGGCAAATTTCTCAAACCAGAATCTATCCTTCCTTTTATAAAAGGCTTGCACTGTTGCTCTGGTCTTCCCACCATACTTATGGTAATCATAATGATCTTTAGTGAAATGGTTCTTTAAAGAGAGATAACAACGATATGCGTCAAATGGCATCATTTTGAATAATATTAAAAGCAAGAGTAATTCTTTCTGTATCCTCAATTTGAGGTTCTACATGATGTATCACATTAGAAGGAAAAAGCACCATTGTGCCATCATAACCAGGACAAGAAAAATCATAATCATCAAAAATAGTAGGATGATTATGATTTTTATAGTATATCACACCTGAGATATATCCTGCATGATTATGTGAAGGGTTATCATCTCCTTTATAGGAAAAATTAGTCCATATATCATATCCATCAAAATGACCATCCCACTTTCTTAACTTATATGCACGATTATTGTTATTTTCGCTATATTTGGCAACTAGTCGTAATACCCAGGCTAACCAAAAAGACTTATCAATTAAATGAGGAGAAATTGAACATTGATACGAATTATGTGCTTTTCCGTCCATAGAAAGATATCCCACATTCTCATGGGCCTTCAGTGCTGCTAATGGACTATTCTTAAACTTCTTACATTCATTTACCCATTCACTTATTTCATCCATTATCAAAGGAGGAATATAACCACCATATATCGGAGAATCACCATATCTACTAAAATTCAGTATATCATCCATTTTAAAAAAAGTAATAGGGCAAAAAAAGCTTGGAGTATTTTTTCCGACTTTTTTGGAATTAAAAGCTAGCCTCCCCTGAGGCTAAAAAATAATTTTCGCACGACTAGTACGTTTTAAAAAGTTTAACTCCTGTGCCTCATACTTTATCTTCTCCTTCAACGGTTTAGATATTAACTTAGGAACTGACTCTAAATCAATAGCATTCTGCTCACAGAAATGAATGATGGCATCAATGTAAGTCATAGTTTGATTGTCTAAGACAAGTTGCTCAATTGCTTGAGCAAACCTAGTAGGACAAAAGAATTTACTTTCTAATGCTTTTTCTAGTTCATTCTCCATTCGATGCCCCAGTATTGTGATGTACAAATTCTTTAATATAACGAACTAGAAGTTTAATATAATCCCCTTTGTTCCTTTTGTCAAATACTTTTACTTCACCACTCGGAGTTACCATAAGGGTGATAAGTTTTTTAACAGGGATCTCAGTTAGTTCGTAGTAAGCTGCTGCATAAAAGGTTTCCTGAACGAAATAGTTTTCCAACCATTTCTCAGGTTTAATCTTCTCAGATGTCTTAAAATCTATGACTGCTAACTCACCTTCATACTCTGCTATACAATCAACCCTACCTGCAAGACCAAGGTACTCAGAGTAAAGGGTTCTTTCTATAGCGTGTATGTTATTTATCTTGTCCAGATATGGTGTTGCATGATGGAACATGAACTTAGTTGCTGGTCTATAATCATCCCAGTTAAGTTCTTTGTTCTCTAGATATGCCTGTGCTGCCTCATGAAAATCTGTCCCACGAGCAGTAGCTTTCTTTGTAATCTTATTTGCTTCTTCTATACCTACCCTCTTTCTCCACTTAATAAAGATATCACGATTATAAAATGAGGTTACTGAAGTAATAGAAGGAACCCACTGACCATCAGGTAGTTGGTACAACCTACAACCAGGTGTTTCTTTTTTCTCTAGTTCAATATCACCTAAGAAATTATGATGAGTAAAGGTCATAAATTAAGTTCCAATTTAGCAAGTAGATATTCTTTACACAAACCTGATCTTACAATATCTTCAACACCAAATTCAATGATGTCTAATGATGGCATGATCCTTAAGATCCTCATGAAATCATGAATACCATTCCTTTCATTTTGTTTAATCAAGTCAGTCTGAGTAGCATCACCACAGAACATTATCTTAGTGTATGAACCCACCCTTGTCATTATACTATCTAACTCATGATAATTCAAGTTCTGGAATTCATCTACGATAATGATAGCCTTATCTAAGGTAGTTCCTCTAATAAATGAGGTACTCCAAAAATCAATAGTATCTTGTGCTTTCAGATTGCCATAGAGCATTTGGAAGTCTGCATCTGATGGCATCTCAAACATATACTTCACCATATTTTTATATGGTATCTGATATAGGAATGACTTATCATCATGATCACCAGGTAAAAACCCAATCTCTCTCGTTGCTACCAGAGATCTTACAATGTAAATTTTTTCATAGGGAGTACTTGGATCCAGTACATCCTGTAATGCATTATAAAGAGTAATAAAAGTCTTACCTGTTCCTGCTGCTCCATAAGCAACAAGGTTTTTTCCTTTACTATAAGACTCAAATAATAATTTCTGATTTTCAGTGAGAGGTTCAATATCTCTCATCATGTCAGTATTAATTGGTTTCTTTCTCTTCATCTGCTTAGATGTTAATCCAACACCTATAGGTTGATCTCCTTTCTTTTTACGTGGCATACTACTTAATCATCCCCCTGAGTTGTACCAATGCCTTTCTTGGCTAATCGTGCTCCAATACCTCCAGCTTTATCTGCTTTCTGAAGCACTTCACCCCATCCAGGATTTCTATTGACAAGTTTATCTCTCCACTCACCAACCTCAACTCCTAATGCTGGCATCTTAGAAGGATCTGACCAATCTCTATCCCAATCTGGGTTGTCAGTTTTCCACTGCTCCCAATCATGGACACTCATCTTAACTTCTTTTTGCTCACCAGTTTTCTCATTAACAACAGGGTACGTAGCCATACTTAAAAAATAAGGGTAATTATTTAGGAAATCCAGTCAAGAGCTTGAGCAACAGTAGGAAATTGTTCAGAAAAAATAGAACGAACTCCTTCTGCTACTGCCATATGCTCCTTCTGTGTTCCGTGTGCAGAACGTAGGTCAATATAATGTACCCATGATCTTACAGAACCAGTCATATAGATTCTTGTAGGAGTAGCAAGAGGTAATACAAATCTTGCACACTCCTTTGCTATACCTGCTTCAAGCATCTCTTTATACAGGTGCATCCCATCTACAAAATGTTTCTGCATCTTTGCATTAAAATCCTGTACTATAAGAGGATCAACATCATCAATACTATTCTGTCTGTTCTTATCGTCCTGTCTCCTAAGTTCTGGTAGAGGAATCTCCTTACCTAACATACTACTATCAGCATACCTCTGAGAGAACTCTTGATATGTAAATGATCTATGTCTAAGTATTTGTGCAGCAAGACCTCTAGTAGTATTGATCTCTACTGTCATGAATGCTTGCTCAAAGACACTCCAATGACCGTGCTTGATACAATACTTAAGAAGACCAGCAAAGTTATCATTGTCTTGGTTCTTAGGGTTGCTAACACGAGCCACATATGCCATATGCTGTTCAGCATCTGGTGTTACACTTATTAATTTAATCTGGGTATCCATCATCATCAAAGACCTCATCGTAATCAGTGGGTGGAGTAGAAAATGGAGGAGCAGTAGTATATGCTTCTATGTCAGAGTATACTTCTGATTCTAACTCCTCTACAATTTCTTTAAGAGCTCTTACTAGAACTTTTAACTTTGCTTTATTCATTTAATAAAATACTTATTAATCACTTCTATTTGGTCATGATATCTTGCTATCTTATCTACTTCTTCCTGAATTGCTTCTGTAATATCTGAATGCTCTCCTATACCTGCAGGATGCTCCAAATATACATTGACATTTGCTTTATGTTTTTCAATCTCACCAGTAGCATGTGCTAACACTGCCCTGATTAATTGCTCTCTCATGTGAAGGGTTCCCATAGTATGTCTCCTCTTTCAATAATTATATATTAAAAAAGGGGGTATGTAAACCCCCTTTGTCATTCAGTTTAAGCAGTAACTAGTTTCTTAGAAACTTTAAGACCACGATACATTAGATCATGTCTATTACGTTTTGCTGCTTCATCGAGTACCATTTTGTTGTACTCCTCAGAGTCGTACTTGACTCCACGGTAAGTGACTTGTGCCATTGGCTTGCTCCAAAGTAGTAGGGATTTTTGCCCCGTTCCTTCAGTCGGCATTTGCGTCCCCCTTGGGGATGAACGATCC
>VTLG01014062.1_pt1 | contig 27100 bp, 19 predicted proteins | sample 4694571 | NCBI WGS metagenome assembly VTLG01 (sample SAMN12604809, study PRJNA352737) | marine metagenome | biome: ENVO:00000447; feature: ENVO:00000209|ENVO:00000569|ENVO:01000036; material: ENVO:00002151; isolation source: viral sequences binned using virsorter ...
ATACTGCAAGACTTCTTTCTGAAGATGCTGTATTCTCACATCTAAGTACTGTGGTAAGAGATTCTAGAGAGAGAATAATTATAGATGATGAAACAAATGATAGCACATTACAATTATCTGCATTGGCTGATTATAGATTTTTTGATATTATTCGTAAAGATAAAATTATATTTGAAGAACCAGATGGAATCAATCCTTTAGATTATAGAAGCCTTCTTACATTAGAAGGTGGAGAAATGCCAATTGCATTAGAAACTGGAACATTAGATGACTCCAATGTAACTACAGACTTTATTCAAATAGAAGATAATACTGCAAGTGATGGAAGATATACCAATGGTGGACAAAGTGAAACAAGTAATGCAAACGCAGTAGATGCTGTTGGTGTTCTAATGGAAGATTTTGGTCATATTATTTTGGACGGAACATCAAGTGGTGGAAGTAATTCTGGTGATGCATTATTACAAGAAACAGATAAAAGAAATAAATTTATAACAGAGGCCTCTGGTTCTTTGGTAGTGGAAGATTTCTCTACAAGTTCAATACTTGATTTGATTATATTAGAAAGTGGTACAGGACAAATGAGTGGACATGATCATATAACTGTAGAAGATGCCGTTTCCAGAGATGAAAAAATTGCAGATGGATTCTTATTAGAAGAAGGAACTGGTGAAACAGTAGGAAGTAATCTTGTGTTAGACGGAACAGATTCAGATAGCACAGATGAGAATGATAAAGTTCTAGCACAAATAAATGAAGATGAAATAAAACTAAATCCACGCTCACTTGCACTTGAAACAACAAATGTTTTTGCAAGTGAAGGAACAATACCTTTTGGTAATTGGACACTAAATAGTACAGATACAGGATTCGATTCTGTAATTAACCAATCAGTTATAACATTGACAGATGCTGGAGATATAGCATTAGAAGATTCCACAGATTCAAGTAGTGGATTTATAATACTAAATGGAACAGACGCAACCTCTACAAACGCAGGTAGTCAATTCGATTTAGAAACTGCAACATTAAAAGATGTTATCGCAAATGCGATATAAATAACTTGTATAAATAATAGAAAAGGGTGTAACTTAAAATGTCAGCAATTATTACAGAAAAATTTAGACAACACAATTCGACTCAGTTCTATGAGTCTTTTTCAGAAGCTTCTGCTAGTACATATTACCTTTTAATAGGTAAATCGACCCCATTCACAACTGGAACAAGTGGTGGTAGTGATACTTCACCATCAACCCCAGCGGATAGTGTGTCAAGAGAATTTTACAATTGGGATTCAGCATTAGCAGCAAAGAAAATACCTTCAACCGATATAACTTATGCATTACCTCGTAGAGATTGGGCAAATTCAACAGTATACGATATGTATAAAGATACTATAAGTTCTTCAAGTACTGCAACAAGTGGTGCAACAAACTTATATGACTCTACATTTTATTTTATGACTTCAGACAATCGTGTATATAAAGTTCTTGACAATAATGATGGAGCTGCATACTCTGGTTCAGAACCAACCTCTACTTCAACCTCACCCTTTGCATTAGGTGGTTATGTTCTGAAATATATGTATGCTCTTACTGCATCTGAAGCTGCTAAATATCTTACAACTGATTATTTACCAGTATCAGATGATTCTACTGTTTCTGGAGCTGCAACTGATGGTAAAATAGAATCATTAGTAGTTACTGCTGGTTCTGGATATACAGACGGAACTTATTATGCAGCCATTTATGGAGATGGAACAAGTGCTGGAACTTCTTCTGGTGCGATTGTTCGTATTACAATTAGTTCTGGTTCTATTGTTTCTTTTGGATTAACTGCTGGAACAGATACTACAATCCATGAGGGTGGTGCTGCTTACACTTATGGAACTATTAATTTAGGTTCAAGTTATACATTCTCTGACGCAGCTTTATCTTCTTCATCTTCAATAGGTAGTGGAACTGGTGGTGCAATTACAGCAGTTATCAGTCCAAAGAATGGCCATGGGTATTCTGCAATTAAAGAATTAGGTGGACATTATGTAATGACTGCAACAACTCTTACACAAGCAGAAGGTGATGATGTTACAACAGGAAATGATTTTAGAGAAGTAGGATTGGTTGTAGACCCAACAACATATGGAACATCAACCACAGCAAGTGCTACAACTGTGAGATTAACTAATGCAGTTAAATTCTCAAGTTCAAGTGGTACTTTTGATGTTGACGAAAAGATATCAAATGCTGCTGGTGCAATTGGTAAAGTTGTAGAGTGGGATAGTTCAAATAAAATTGTCTATTATCATCAAGAAAGATATGGTGATTACGGAACGAACTCAACAACAGGAGCTTTTACTGCATTTAGTGGTACAGGAACAATTACAGGTGCAACATCTGGTGCAACTGGAACACCATCAAGCACAAGTTCTGAAACAGTAACACTTGCAAATAACAATACACTTGCTTTTACTTCTGGTTATGCAAATCCAGAATTACAGCCAGATAGTGGGAATATAGTTTATATAGAAAATCGTAAACCAATACAAAGAGCTTCTGACCAAACGGAAGACATCAAACTTATAATTGAGTTTTAATAATGGCACAGAAAACTGACCTAAATGTATCACCATATTATGATGATTTTGATGCTGATGATAATTTTAATAGAGTTTTATTTCGTCCTGGCTTTGCAGTTCAAGCAAGAGAATTAACAACTCTACAATCTATTCTTCAAAACCAAATTGAAAGACATGGAAACCATATGTTCAAAGAAGGAGCTATGGTTATTCCAGGCCAAATATCTTATTCAGACAATTATCATTCTATCCAACTTGCTTCTACCTTCGGTGGAGAAGATGTAATACCAGCACAATATTACAATACAACGACTCCAGTTATTATTACAGGTGCAACATCTGGTGTTCAAGCAAAAGTTATAGGATATAAGGCTGCAACATCTACAACACAACCATTATTATATGTGCAATATATTAAAACTGGTTCAGATTATAAAACGGAAATATTTAGTGATTCAGAAAATATTAGTGCTGATGCAACCATAACACATACAACATCATATTCAGCAAATACTGCTTCTTCAACAACTTATTCTTCATCAGCTGCACAGACTGGTTCTGCTGTAACTGTTGAAGCTGGTGTGTATTTTGTTCGAGGACAATTCGTAAGAGTTACAGCAGAAACTCTAGTATTAAGTGATACATCAAAAACTCCTTCAAAAAGAGTTGGTTTCATAATTACAGAAACATTGATTACACCAGAATCCGATTCTACATTAACAGATAATGCAACTGGTTCTGCTAACTATGCAGCCAAAGGTGCTCATAGATTAAAGGTTAATGTTTCTCTTGGATCTTTAGATTCTGATTCTACAGCAGATTCTTCTTTCATAGAATTAATGAATGTTACAAATGGTAGGGTTCAAAATATTGCTAGAAACACACAATACTCTGTTCTTGGAGATACCCTTGCAAGAAGAACTTATGATGAATCTGGTGATTATACTGTTAGACCTTTCCAATTTGATATGAGAGAAAGTCTTGATTCTACTGTTCAGAATGTAGACTTTGATGGAGTATATTCTTCTGGTGCAACGACTGATGATGCTAATACTGCGTCATCTAGTTTACTTTCCCTTGCTATTACGCCAGGCAAGGCTTACATTAGAGGTTATGAAATAGAAAAAATTGCAGCTACATATAAAGATATAAACAAAGCAAGAGATGTTGATACTGTTAATGCTGGAATATCTATTTTTGAAGTAGGTAATTATGCTAAAATAACAAATCTATTTCAAATTCCAGATATAAGTTCAGTTAGTGGTGAAACAACACCATATAAAGTAATAGGATTATATGATAATGTAACACAAACAAGAGGAAGTGCAGCTGGTAATCAAATAGGTGTTGCAAGAGCAAGAACTATTCAATACGAATCTGGAACTGCTGGAAATACAGATGCGATATACAGATTATATTTCTTTGATGTTCGTCCTTTTACAAAACTTACTTTAAGTGATACACCAAGTCCTACACTTATAGCTTCTCATGCAAATGGTGGTGTACAATTAAAAGGTAATACCTCTGGTGCAACTGGATATGTATGGGGGCCATTAACAAGTGTTGGTGATGTTTATCTTACAGGTGTAAGTGGTGAGTTTTCAAGTGGGGAAAAATTAATTGCATCTGATTCTGAAGAAACTAGTGGAATTATAGAAAATTCTTCTAATGCAGATTTAACAGTAAGTACTATTACTACATTTCAATTTAATCAAGTAAGACAAGTCTTTATGGACGATGATGATTCTGGACAAGATTTTACTGCTGATTTAGTTCTTGATACATCTGGAGAAGAAGGTGAGATTGTTTTAAATGGAACTGATTCAAATTCAACTAATGCAAATGATAATTTAATTTTAGATGGTACTGGTTCTGGTTCAGAAGATGAAGGTAGTAATGTTTTAAGAGAAAATATTAAAGAGGCTAAATTAAAAAGTCCAGAAAAAAATGTATCAATATTTAAATTACCCAAGAGGGTTATAAAGACACTTCTAACTGATGATAATAATAACGCAAGTGATTCACAAATAACAGTTCGCAGACAATTTGTTGGAACAACAAATGCATCTGGTGTGGTATCATTTACTGCTGGTAATAACGAAACATTTATATCTCATGCAGAAAAAGATTACACAATGTCTGTTCTTACTGCTGGTTCTGGAGGTGCATCTTCACAAGGTGATATTTTAAGTATATCAAGTACAATGGCAGGTGCTGGAACTGCAACTCTTACAATTACAGATAATACAAATCTTGCAAATGGTGCTAAAGTAAAATTAACTGCAACTCTTTTAAGAACAAGTGTTGCATCAAAAGCTAAAACAACACAACTTTCTAAACAAGTAAAAGTTGCAACTGGAGCAACAGACGCATACGGAACAAGACCTACAGATAGAACAATATCTTTGGGAAGAGCTGATGTATTTAAATTAGTTGGTGTATTTGATTCTGAAGATACAAGTTCAGATGCTTCTGCTCCAACACTTACTTGTTCTATTACTGGAACATTTTCTAGAGGGGAAAAAATAACAGGCTCATCTTCTGGTGCAACTGCAAGAATTATAACAACCACAAGTCCAATATCTTATGTGTTAGATAAAGGATTTGGTGCAACAGATTTTACAACATCTGATACAATTACAGGTGCATCTTCTGGTGCAACTGCAACCATATCTACTGTAACTGCTGGTAGTAAAGTAATCACAAGTAGTTTCACATTAGACACAGGACAAAGAGATAACTTCTATGATGTTGCAAGAATAGAAAGAAAACAATCATCTGATTCTCCAAGAGGCAGACTTTTAATAGTTCATGATTATTTCACTCATGCAGCTGGAGATTATTTCTCTGTAGATTCTTATACAGATGTTAGTGGTAGAATGGAATATGATGATATTCCAACTTATAGTGCAACAAGAATTGACCCAGATGACCCAGAACCAAGTGGTCAGTTTCCACTTGCAGATTGTTATGATTTAAGACCAACTTGCGAAGATGTTGCTGGAACATCAACAACACTTGCAAGTGTTGATGAAATAACAGGAAATTCTTTTGATTTCTTTTCCAGACAATTTGATGGAACTAATGCAACTACAGTAGATAGTCCACAACCAGATAGTAATCTTCAAGCAGATTTTGAATATTATCTTCCAAAGATGGCTAATTTATTTTTAACGCAAAGTGGTAACTTTAAATTAATAGAAGGTATATCTTCTGAAAATCCACAATTACCAAAAGATATTGACCATGCAATGAAACTTGCAACAATGTTTATACCAGCTTATACTTTTAGACCAGATGATGTTATTATTCAAAGACATAAAACTCAACGGTTTACTATGAGAGATATTGGAAGATTACAAGATCGTCTTAATAATGTTGAATATTATACTGCATTAAGCTTATTAGAAAGAGATGCAGAAAGTTTTGAGGTACAAGATGTAAATGGATTAAATCGTTTTAAATCTGGATTTGTTGTAGATAATTTTGCTGGACATAGAATTGGTGATGTTCAAAATAAAGATTATCAATGTTCTATTGATATGTCTGAGCACGAATTGCGTCCAAAGGCTGTTATGAGGGGTGCAACTTTAACAGAAGAAGCAACATCTGATACTGCAAGAACAACTGCTGGTTATCAAAAGACAGGTGATTTAATTACATTACCTTACTCTCATACAGAAATGACTAAACAACCTTATGCAACAACTATTGAAAATGTTCAACCATTTATGAAAGCTTCATGGGTAGGATTAATAACTTTATCGCCTGCTAGTGATGAATGGTTTGAAACAGAAGTTGCTCCAGCATTAATTATTAATGTTGATGGTAATTTTAATGCAGTTTTGGCAGCAAATCAAAATACAATTGGAACTGTATGGAACGCATGGGAAACTCAATGGAGTGGTGTTGTTAGTCAAAATCAAATATCCACTACTACAGACGGCCGTGGTTGGATATGGGAAAGAGTTGCTCAAACTACCAGAACAGATTTAGCAAGAACTGGTTTACGAAGTCGAATAGTAGAACAAATAGATGAAGAATCACAAGGTTCAAGAATTATATCCAGAGCATTAATACCGTTTGTTCGTGCAAGAAACATTACTATTACTGGATATGGGTTTAAAGGAAATACTAGAGTATATGGTTTTTTTGATAAGAAAGATGTAAGTTCTTATATAACACCAGCATCTACAACTTATACTACAGATACAACGCCTGCAGCTGGAAGTCCATTTATTTCAACAACTGCTGGAAAACTTGAGGGAACTTTTGCAATACCAGAACATAGATTTGCTGGACAAGAGAATGTTCCAAAATTCCAAACTGGTGAAGTTGAATTTAGATTAACTTCAAGTTCTACAGATGACAGAACTACATCTCCAGTAACAGCAGGACAAACAATTTATCAAGCAAAGGGTATTTTAGAAACTGAAGAAGAAACAATTATTGCAACAAGAAATGGTATATTTGTTCAAGATGAAGTAAATGAAACCACAAGTACTACTTCTACATTAATACTGGATCAGAATACAGGAAGTAGAGCAAGGCGAGCTACAGTTAATGGAGTTTGTTTTGTAGAAGGTACTAAAATTTTAATGCAAGACCCCAGCCACTCAGAAAAAAATATTGAAGATGTTGTTGTTGGAGATGAGGTTCATAGACATGATGGTGGTTCAAATAAAGTTCTAAAACTTCAAAATACAGGAACTACTGGTGGAAGAAAGTTAGGTTCTATTAATGGTGGTGATTATTTCTTTACCGAAGACCACCCTTTAAAAACACCAGAAGGTTGGAAAGCTATTAATGCTAAAATGGCAAGTCAGAAATACCATATTGGAGCTATTGGTGAACTACAAGTTGGTGATACTATTATTGGCCACAATGGTGATGATACTGTAATAGAATCTATTGATACAAAAGAAGTTCCACATGATACACGCATATACAACTTTGAGTTAGATGGAGATCACGAATATTTTGCAAACGGATTTTTAGTACATAATAAAGATCCGCTTGCACAAACATTTGTTTGTGACCAACAAGGTGGTGCGTTTATAACTAAAGTTGATTTATATTTTGCTACTAAAGATGATAATCTTCCAGTATGGGTGGAAATAAGAAATGTGGTAAATGGATATCCAGGCAAGAAGATTTTACCTTTTGGTAGAAAGGTATTAGAACCAGCAGATGTTAATCTTTCTGATACGGCTGCAACTGCAACAACATTTACTTTTGATTCACCAATTTATTTAAAAGAAGGACTAGAATATTGTATTGTTGCTATGACACAGAGTTTACATTATAAACTATGGATATCTCAAATGGGTGAAACTGATGTTGGTGGTTCAAGACTTGTTTCTGACCAGCCGCATATGGGAGTATTATTTAAATCTCAAAACAATTCTACTTGGAACGCAGTTCAAACACAAGATATGAAATTTACTTTATATAGGGCAGAGTTCACAACAACTGATGGAACTTTAACATTTACCAATGATAATATTGGTGACTCTGTAACTGCTGAAGATGGTTCTACAACTGTTTATGGTAGAAGACTTCTACCTAATCCACTTATACTTGAAAATGGTTCTACTGTTATGAAAGTAAGACATACAGATCATGGACACTATTCTACATCTAATAATGTTAGAATTACAGGTGCATCTTCTGGTATATCAACTACATTAGATGGTGCAATTACAGCCTCTGCAACTTCATTAACTCTTACATCTGCAACTAACTTTGAGGCAAGTAGTTTAAGTTCCAGATGTTATGTAAAAATAGATAATGAAATATTGTATGGAACATTATCTTCAACAACAATTTCAAGTTTAACTAGAGCTGCTGATAATACAACTGCAGCCGCTCATTCTGATGATGCAACAGTTGAATTATATCAAATACTTAAAACACCATTAACAGAAATTAATACATCATTTACGGCTGTTGCAAATGTATCAATGGATTATTATACTCTTACACTTACTACTGCTCCAACAGTTAGTGGTGCATCAAGCACTGCTGAAGTAGGACAAACAGAAGTTACTGTATCTGAAAATTATAGATATGAAACAACAAAAACAATGCTTGCTGTATTTGAACCACCAAACACAACATTGGCTGCAAAGATAAGAGCAACAACTGCTACAAGTCCTACTGGTTCAGAAACTTCTTTTACAACTGCAACAGTAGCTAAAGCAGTATCCATTCCTATAAATGAGAATTATGAATTTAATGCACCACAGATGGTATGTTCACCTATTAATGAAACAAATGAACTTGGTGGTGCTAAATCCTTATTCATGCCAATCACATTATCAACCGAAGTAAGTAATTTATCACCAGTTATTGATTTAGATAGAAAGTCATTAATTTGTGTAGGTAATAGAATTAATAATGTAGACAGTTCTTCTGATGTTTATCCAACAACGGATTATAGAGCATCAACTGAACCAGAAGGGGATCAAAACGCATTTATCTATATTACAAAAAGAGTTGCATTAGAAAATCCTGCTACTGCATTGAAGATATTTTTTGCAGCCAATAGACATTCTACTGCTGAATTAAAAGTTTTATTTAAAATATTAAGGTCTGACTCTGCTGAAGATTTTGATGAATTAAGTTATCAATTCTTTAATACCACAGGAACAACGGATAACACAACTGCATCTTCTCTAGACAGAGATGACTTACAACAATATGTCTACACAGCTGGTGTAACTGATGATGGAATTGGAGACCCACTTCCAGAGTTTATTCAGTTCGCAATTAAGGTTGTTGGACAGGGAACTAACGCAGCCCAACCTATACGAATTAGAGATTTAAGGGCAATAGCACTGGCGACATAATATGAATGAAAGATTTGTACAAGTAAAAGGGCATGATAATTTAGTAAGAGATACACAATCAAATGCGATTATAAATAAAAATAGAAATGCATATGATATTGCAAAAAAAAGAGCAGAGGATGCACAAAGACAAAGAGATGAAATTAGAAATGCAACAAGAGAGATAAATAATATAAAGTGTGAAATGCATGAAATTAAATCTATGTTAAAAACTTTTATGGAGAATAATTAATGGCCATTAGCGCATCACAAGTAGGCACAGGTAATACCCTAGAACAATTTAGAGTTCAGTTTAATAATCTTCAAACTGATGTTTCTGGTTTAGAATCTGGTACAACAAGTTACACAGCTCTTTCTGCAACAACTATATCTGTTTCAGAACTTACTGTAACATCTTCTTTTACTTCATCTTCATTTATATTTGAAGGTGATACTGATGATGATAATGAAACAACACTTACAGTTGTAGACCCTACTGCTGATCGAACTGTATCCTTACCAAATGCAACAGATACATTGGTAGGTAAAGCAACTACTGATACCTTAACTAATAAAACTCTTACAGCTCCAACTATAACTGGAACTGCTGTTATGGCAGATTTAGATATTTCTGGTGATGTTGATGTAGATGGAACATTAGAAACAGATGCATTAACAATAGGTGGAACAGCAATAGGTTCACTATACGGAGTAATTGCTGGAAGTTCCAGTATTGTTACAACTGGTGCTTTAGACTCTGGTTCTATAACTTCTGGGTTTGGTACTATTAATACTGGTTCATCTACTATCACTTCAACAGGTGCTATTACTGGTGGTTCTTTAGTTGCTGATGATGTTACTATAAATGGTAAAGTTGTAACCATGACAGGTTCAACAGATGATACTGCTGTATTTACTGTTGCAACAAATGGAGCATTAACTCTAGAAACAACAGATACAGCTGCCGCTGCCGCTAATATTCAGATAACAGCAGATGGTACGGTGGATATTGATTCAGCAGGTGTATTAACTTTAGACTCTGGAGCTGCAATAAATATCGAGCCTGCCTCTGGTTCAGCAATTTTATTAGATGGTACAATTAGTATAGATGCTGGAGTAGTCACAGGGGCGTCTTCAATTACATCTACTGCATTTGTTGGTAATATAACTGGTGATGTAACAGGAAATACTTCTGGTACTGCAGCTACAGTTACAACGGCTGCACAAACAAACATAACAAGTTTAGGAACACTAACAGCATTAACCATAGATAATATGGTTCATAATGGTGACTCCATTGTAATGACACCAAGCACCAATGATACAGTTACTATGACTGCAGCTACTAATGGTGCATTTAGTTTAGTTACAGTAGATACTGCAGCTGCAGCTGCAAATATTCAGATAACAGCAGACGGAACTGCTGAACTTGCTGGTACTACTGTAACATTAGATTCTGGAGCAGATATAGTATTAGATGCTGCTGGAAATAATGTAACATTTAAATCTGGTGGAACTGCAATACTTGACTTTAGTAATAGCTCTAGTGATGCAATAGTAACTTCTAGTGTACAAGATAAAGATATTATATTCAAAGGTGATGATGGTGGTTCTGCTGTAACTGCTCTGACAATGGATATGTCTGCTGCTGGTAAATCAGTATTTGGTGCAGCTGCTGTAGGAAGTACCTTAACAGATGCTACAAATAGTGGTAGTATTACCTTAGACTTTGAAACATATTCTAATTTCGTGCTTACTGCAACAGGTAATGTAACCCTTGCAAATCCTAGCACAGAGAGTGTTGGGCAAACTGGTATTATCGTTTTAATTCAAGATGGCACGGGCTCGAGAACACTTTCTACAGGTTCAAATTTTGAATGGCCTGCTGGAACTGCTGGAACTATCAGTACTGCAGCTAACGCTGTAGATGTGATTCCATATGTAGTTGATGCTGCTGATAGTATATTGCTTGGAGCTCCTCAATTAGCATTTGCTACACCATCATAATGGAGATATAGTATGGGCGTTTTAAATAATTCAATGTGGAATGTTGCTGCTGCTGGTGCAGGTGAGTTTTATACTCATCAGATAGCCAATAGTTGTCGTTTTAATAAAGCAGATAGTCCTTATTTATATTGGGCACCAAGCGCAGGAGGAGATCAGAAAACATGGGCTATTAGTTTCTGGGTAAAAAGAGCTGGATTAGGTTTAGGATCGTGGGGAAATGAATATGTAATGGCTTGGGATGATGGAGCAAGTGGTGGTGCTTATTCTAATATTATAATGTTTCATAGAACTGGTGATAAACTTGACATGGGAACTGGAGCTACTCCATCAGTACAAACAAATTTAAGTTACAGAGATCTGACTGGATGGTATCATATAGCAATATTAGCAGACACTACTCAAGCAACAGATACGAATAGATGGAAAATATATACTAATGGTGTAGAACAATCTTTGGGTACTTCTAATTATCCTGACCAAAATTATGACTTTGTTAATGTGGCCTCAAGTACAGTTTATATAGGTAAAGGAGGAGGCTCTGCATATAGTGCTGGTAGTGCGAATCTGTATTTAGCAGAGATGGCTTTTGTTGAAGGAACTGCTAGTTCAATAGGAGATTTTGGGGAATTTAAAAATGGAGTCTGGATTCCAAAAGATTTATCAGGATTGACATTTGGAGATGAAGGATGGTGGTTAAAATTTCAAAATTCTGCTGCACTTGGAGATGACAGTTCAGGAAACGATAATGATTTTACTGTATCTGGTTTAGCAGCTCATGATCAAATGCTTGACTCTCCAACTTTTAATAGTTCATCTAATGGTGGTAACTGGTGTGTTTTTAACGCTCTAAATAACCATAACTCAGATGGTGGTACTGATGTACCAACCTTACATGAGGGAGGTTTAGAATCAGAAGATACAGGCGGTACTTATTCTAATTTTGTAGGTACTCATGCTGTTTCTGGAACAGGTAAATGGTATTACGAATACAGAGTAGTTACTGCTGTAAATAATGGAAATAGATTTGGTTGGATAGATCTAAATCAAGAACATAATGTTACTAGGTATGGTGGAGAATACCCAGGCGGAACAGCTGGCAGTTGGACTGCAAATAATAATGGTGTTTATTCTAAAATACAATTTTCTAATAATAATAGTACATTTGCTGTAGAGTATACAGGAGCTGCACAAGCAGCAGGAGATAAGTGGTGTGTAGGTGTAGATTTATCAACAGGAAAATGGTATGTATCTAAAAATGCAGCTTTAGACCCAGACAATGCAGCTACATCTTCTGCAAGTTCAGGAACAGTAGAACTACACGCTAATTTAGATGGTGGATTATATGCACCAAGTGGAGGCGAGCAAGGAGGTTCAGATTCTCATTATAACTTTGGTCAAGACTCAACTTTTGGGGGCACTGAAACTGCTGGTGGTAATGCTGATACTAATGGTTATGGTAATTTTTTCTATGCTGTGCCATCGGGCTATCAAGCGCTCTGTGCAGCTAATCTTGCAACTCCAGCAGCAGATCCAGCAGAAGATGAAGGCCCAGAAAAGTATTTTGAAGCTAAAGCATATACAGGAGATGGAGCAACAACACTTGCTATTACAGGATTAGGATTTCAGCCAGATTTTACATGGATAAAAAATAGAGATCAAGCAGATGGAAATGTTTTGGTTGATTCTACAAGAGGAGTTACAAAAGTATTAGCATCTGAATCTACTGCTGCTGAATCAACAGATGCAGATACTTTAAAAACTTTTACTTCTGATGGTTTTACTGTAGGAGCAGATGTTAAAGTTAATACAAGTACTGAAAAATATGTAAGTTGGAATTGGAAAATAAATGGTGGAACAACTTCTACGAATGATACTGGAGATGTAGATACAACTGTTCAAGTAGATGCAGATAGAGGGATATCTTTATTTACATATACTTCTAATAATGCAAATGCTACTTTTGGTCATGGTCTTGGTGCAGTTCCAGAAGTAATTATAGTAAAGAAAAAAAGTAATACTCAAAATTGGCCTGTATATCATCAATATGTAGCTACTGATCCAGCAACAGATTATATGTTATTAGATGATACTGCTGGAACAGTAGATGATGCTGAATTTTGGAATGATACAGCTCCAACTTCTACTGTATTAACATTAGGACTAAGTGGAAGAACTAATGGAGATGATGGTGCTACTTATTTTGGGTTAGCTTTTACATCAAAAGAAGGATTTTCCAAATTTGGCGGTTATGTAGGCAACGGAAGTACTGATGGGCCTTTTATCTATTGTGGATTTAGACCCAGTCTAGTAGTACGAAGAAGATATGATGCTTCAACAAGTGGTTCATGGCTAGTAAAAGATGATGCAAGAAATCCAATTAATGATGCTTCAATAGAAGTTTTAAATTGGAATCAAAATTCTGCTGAAAATGCTCAAGCAGATTCATCAGATGGTATAGATTTCTGTGCAACTGGTTTCAAGTTAAGAGCAAGTAATAATGGTTCTAATGGAGCTGATTTAAAATATGTTTTCATGGCTTGGGCTGCAACGCCATTTAAATATAGTACAGCTTTCTAATAAAGGAGAAAAAAAATGTGGGCTAAAGTAGACGGTGGAAGTGTAACAGAGATTATAAACACACCAAAAATAATAACTATAGATGGAATTACTCACCCACGAGCTATTTTTTCATCTTGGACAAATGCACAGTTAAAAGCTGTTGGAATTTTACCAGTTACGATAGCAACACAATTGAATCAAGAATATTATACACCAAGAAATCCAACATATGCTATAGAAGGTGATGGTAATAGTGTTACTGAAACAATAGCAAAGGCTGCTGATAATAACCTTGCAAAAGTACAAGCACAACAATTAGAGAATATAAAACAAAGGGCTTATAGTTTGTTACAACCAACTGATTGGTATGTGACAAGAAAGTCTGAAAACAATACTGCTATACCAGCAAAAATAACTGCGTTTAGAACAGCAGTAAGAACTGTTTATACAGCTGCAAAATCAGCAATAAGTGGTGCGTCAGATATTGATGCTTTACTTGTTGTTAATACAAATACTAGTGGTGCAGATGATGATCCAAAAGAAGTTAATGGAACATCTACAGGTGTAGTAAGTACATCAAATAATACTATAACACTTAATGGTCATGGTTATGTAGATGATGAACTAGTAAGATATAATGATGCACAAGATGATGCTGACAATCCAATCAAAGGCCTTGCAAGTGAACAATGTTATTACATTATTGGAAAAACAACTAATACTTTTAAATTATCTCTTACACCAAGTTGGTATGGTGATGAGGTGGCAATATCATTAACTGGTGTTGCTGATGCTGGTACTGCTCATACATTTACATCAATGGGTAAACCAAAAATTGTAAATGATTGGCCTTCTGTTGATAACTTGGCATATAAAGTATAGAGGATAATTCTAGGATAATCCCTTAATATAAATATATTATAAAGGAGATTGTCATGGCAAAAAGTAGTCTGGCGACAAAATCGGATATTGTGAGTCTTTTTCAAGAATTAGAAGATGCTTCAAGACAAGCAAAAGTCGAAGAAAAAAAGAATAAAATAAAAACCGAGTCGCAAGTAGTCGAACTTGATAGTTTCCTTTCGTCTGTGCAAGAAGTAGTAAAGGTAACACAAAATGAAAATACTCCCATCAATACCCCCATTGAACCTATTCAAGAAATTACCGAATCAAAGTCAGAAGATAGAGAAGATAGAGAAGATAGAAAAGACGAAACACCAACCGAGTTGGTCGAAACCAGTGATACTGAAACAAAAGCATTATCCGAAGAAGATGAAGATAAGTTAAACGCATTTTCTGGATTAATGGAATCATTTGGAGCAATTCTAGATGAACCACCAGAAGTAGAAGATGAAGACGCATTAAAATTACAAGTCCAAGATATTTATCCACCATCAAAACCAAAGATAGATGAAAATTCAAAAATAGAGGCACTTGAAAAACTATTCTCTAAATTATCTGGAATAAATCCACAACCAAAATCAGAAGATTTTACACATTATCCTGGCATGGTAGACCCAAAGAAAGATAAGTCTGATGGTTGGATAACAGGTGATCCAACTCTACCTATTGTATTTGATGGTAGTGATACAAAATCTATTCTTGATAAAGCAAATAAAGAAGTAGAAAAAGAACGAAAAGTTAAAGTAAAACCTTTTGTTGAGGAAAAATCTACACCACCAGATATGAAAGAGGCTCTTAGTCGTGTAAAAGATAAATCTTTACCAACAATTGTATCTGAAACATTAGATATGACTATGACAGAAGCTCTTAGTCATGTAAAAGACAAACCTTTACCAACTAAACAAGAAACCATTGAGGCAACACAACAACTTATTACTAATGTTGTTGACAATCTTGATGATATGAAAACAAAGACAGAAGTTAAAGAACAAATTGATGAGATAGTTGCACTTCGTAAAGAGTTTAATATTCTTCAACAACAAGTTAGACAATCACAAATGTCTGGTTCTGGAAGTGGTGAAGTTAGATTAGAATTTTTAGATGATGTGCAAAGGTCTACTGCAAAAGTAGATGGTAAGTTTTTAAAATACAGCTCATCTGCTGGAAAGTTTATTGGTAGTGAATCATCTGCTGAAATAAAATTTGGATTTTTATTAAATGGAACAGATGGTTCTTCAACTAATGCTGGTGATTATATTGTATTAAATACAGAGGCAGATGAAAATGATAACTTACTTTATGAAGATGGAACTGCTGATCCAATAGCAGTTCTTGCTTCTCATGGAATTACATTATCTGGACAAGGTTGGAACGCTTTCCAGTTTGATAATGGATAAATAGTAATAAAAGGAATTTAAAAATGGCAGTACCAAGTACAAAAGCAACATTTAAAAGTTATTGTTTAAGAGCTCTTGGTTATGGAGTTATTGATATTAATGTATCTGATGATCAAGCAGATGACAGAATTGATGAAGCATTACAATATTTTGCACAGTATCATTATGATGGTGTGGAAAAAATGTTTATGAAATATAAAGTTACATCTACGGATATTACAAGAGCAACATCAGATGCGTCTAGTTCTGTAACAGATACAGCAGATAGTTCTGTAAGTGCAACTTGGTATGAAGGTAAAAATTATATACCAGTTCCTTCTTCTATTGTATCAGTAATTCAAGTTTTTCCTTTTGATGACCAAGCAACAAATAATATGTTTGATGTAAGATATCAATTACGATTAAATGATTTATATGATTTCAGTTCTACATCTATTATTCATTATCAAATGACAATGCAACAAATAGACCTTTTATCTCATATATTGGTTGGTGAAAAACCTGTTCGTTTTAATCAACACCAAAATCGTTTGTATATAGATATGGATTGGAATAATGATGTTTCTGCTGATGATTATTTAATCATAGAATGTTATCGTAAGATAGACCCAACAACTTATACTGATATCTATGATGACATTTACTTGAAAAGATATGCAACAGCTCTTATTAAAAAACAATGGGGTGCAAATCTTTCTAAATTTGGTGAGGTAGCAATGTTAGGTGGAGTCACTATGAATGGTGAAACTATCTATACACAAGCAATAGAAGAAATTACAAACTTAGAAGAACAAATACAATTATCCTTTGAAACACCCATAGATTATATGATAGGATAGAAGATGGCAGTTAACAGCGCATTTCATACAGACAACTCAACTGCAATTACAGCTGAAAAGAATCTTTACAGGGATTTAGTTAAAGAGGCTATTCAGATATATGGCCATGATGTATATTACATGGACAGAGAACTTGTTGCAGAAGATACTACATTCGGTGAAGATTCTCTTTCTAAATTTATCACACAACACCCTATAGAAATGTATGTTGAAGATGGTGAAGGTTATGCTGGTGATAAAGAGATAATGACACAGTTTGGTTTAGAGAATAGAAATGAAATTACCTTTGTTGTTTCCAAAACCAGATTTCAAGAAATGGATAGACAGGTACAACTGGAAGATGGAACGGATTCATCTTCTGGTGGTTCAATATTATTAGAAGCAGGTTCAATAGACCAATCAGATGATTCATCAACTTTAACAACTGTAACTGGTGATAACAATTTTTATATTATACAAGATACTGCAGCCACAGATTCAGACAGACCTTTAGAAGGCGATTTAGTTTATCACCCAATTCTTAAAAGAATATTTGAAATAAGTTTTGTAGACCATGATGAACCTTTTCATCAATTAGATAGTAACCCTGTATATAAATTAAGATGCAGACAATACGAATATAGTTCAGAACAACTTGATACAGGTATTAGTGCTATAGACGCAATAGAAGATGATGAAAGTAAACAAGCATTAATTTATCAATTTACATTAGAACAATCTTCTGCTGTAAATGAAGACATAAGATTAGAGTGGGGTATAGCAGCTGCTGGATTGGTATTAGAAGAAACAGATGGAGATAACATTATACTTGAAAATGATTCTACTTCTGTGGGTGAAAGTATCATTCTTGAGAATGGATCATACCTACTTAATGAGGACTATATAATAGGAGACTTTAGTTCAGATAAGACTGCTCAAAATGAATTATTTGACAGATTAGATGATGATATATTAGACTTCTCCGAATCTAATCCATTCGGTGATGCTGGAGAAACATAATGTTAGGACAACAATTTTACCACGAAACTATGAGAAAAGTCGTAGTGTCTTTTGGAACACTATTTAATAATATTCACATAGTAAGAAAAAACAATAGTGGAACAATTATACAAACTATGAAAGTTCCTCTTGCCTATGGGCCTAGAGAAAAGTTTCTAGTTCGTTTAAGACAAGACGCAGATACATCAAGTAAGGTTGCAGTTACATTGCCAAGAATTGGTTTTGAAATTTCAAATTTAGCATATGATCCATCAAGAAAATTAAATCGTGTGCAAAGATTTAGTAAAGTAAAAGGTACTACAACAAAACAGTTAGACACACAATATATGCCAGTTCCATATAATTTAGATTTTTCTTTATATACAATGGCAAGAAATTCTGATGATTCATTACAAATAGTAGAACAAATTCTTCCTTATTTTCAACCAGATTATACATTAACAATTAATGATATGGCTGATATGGGAATTAAAAGAGATGTTCCTATTATATTAAATAGTGTAGGTTATGAAGATAACTATCAAGGTGATTTTACAGAAAGACGAGCAATTATATACACATTAGCATTTACTGCAAAATTCTTCTTATACGGCCCTGTTACTTCAACAAAAGTTATCAAAACTGTTCAAGTTGACCAGTATGCAAACCAACCTTCTTCTGCTCCAGCAAGAGAACAGAGATATACTGTTACACCATCACCATCAACTGCTGATGCAGATGATGATTTTGGATTTAACGAAACAACATCTTTCTTCCAAGATGCACAAGAATATGACCCAGAATCAGGCACCGATAAGAATACTGAAAATACAAAGTGAAGTCACATACAGATATAATTGATGAAACTCTTGGTGTAAAGGATATGGTAAGAATTGAAGTCCCACAAGTGAAAGCAGTCATTGATAAACCTTCAGATAAATTAGATGATATTGATGCAGACTATAAGTATCAAAGAGAGAACTTTTATAATCTCATTGAAAAAGGAACAAATGCAATTGAGGGAATTTTAGAGATTGCAAAAGAATCAGACCACCCAAGAACATATGAGGTTGCTGGACAATTAATTAAACAGGTTGCAGAGGTTACAGAGAAACTTGGTGATTTACAGGACAAGATGAAGAAACTAAAAGATGTTCCAAGTAATGCACCAAAAAATGTAACTAACGCATTGTTTGTTGGTTCAACTGCTGAGTTACAAAGAATGTTAAAAGGTAAAAAAGATGGACGAACTTAATTCACTTTCAATGGAATTAACGGATATAATATTGCCATGGATTGCTATATTAATTAGTTTAGTTATTGCAATATGGTTCAAAGAATTTGCAACAGGTCTTGCAAAAGGCCTGAAGTTTAAAATGAATAAAGCATTTAATGCAGGCGATCAAGTAATATTAGATGGACAAGACGCAGTTATTGTGAGTATTGGAACATCAGAAACGGTGTTTGGTATATATTCCGATAAAGGATATACTTGGAGATATGTTCCAAACGAAAGAATTGCTATGTTAAAATTAGAAAAAGTTATAAATCCAGATGTTCACAAAGATAGTGATAAAGAAAAAGCAGAAAAACTTCAAGCTCTTATTGATCGTAATCAAGACGTAAATATTATTAAAAATCGTCAAGATATAGAAGCAATGAAAAATGGAAAATAATCAACAATATCTAGGAAATCCTAATCTCAAGAAAGCTAATATAAAAGTAGAGTGGACTAAAGAGGAAGTCGAAGAATACCAAAAGTGTATGCAAGACCCACAACACTTTATTGAAAACCATGTTCGTATTATATCATTAGATGAAGGTTTAATACCTTTTAATATGTATCCTTTTCAAAAGGAAATGGTGGGAACATTCCATAAAAATCGTTTTACCATCTGTAAATTACCTAGACAATCTGGTAAGTCAACAACAATCATTGCATATCTTCTTTATTTTGTTTTATTTAATGATAATGTAAATGTAGCAATACTTGCGAATAAGGCTGCAACTGCAAGAGATTTATTAGGACGATTACAACTTGCATACGAACATTTACCAAAATGGTTACAACAAGGGGTAATGTCTTGGAACAAAGGAAGTTTGGAATTAGAAAATGGGTCAAAAATACTTGCTTCTTCTACATCTGCTAGTGCTGTTAGGGGTGGTTCTTATAATATCATATTCCTAGACGAGTTTGCATATGTTCCAGCAAATGTTGCAGAACAATTCTTTTCATCTGTGTATCCTACAATATCATCTGGTAAAACAACAAAAGTTATGATAGTATCAACGCCTCATGGTATGAATATGTTTTATAAGTTATGGAATGATGCAGAAAATCAAAGAAATTCTTATATTCCTATAGAAGTTCATTGGACAGAAGTTCCAGGCCGTGATGAGAAGTGGAAACAAGAAACCATTGCAAATACAAGTGAACAACAATTTAATACAGAGTTTGAATGTCAGTTTCTTGGTTCAGTTAATACACTTATCAATGCATCTAAACTAAGAGTTCTTACATATAAAGACTCATTAAAACAAAATGCTGGATTAACTGTGTATGAAAATCCAATCAAAGAACATACATATATGATTACTGCTGATGTTGCAAGAGGAACAAAGAATGATAATTCTGCGTTTTGTGTGTTTGATATATCAGAAGTTCCTTATAGATTAGTTGCTCAATATAAAGATAACGAAATAAAACCATTATTGTTCCCAAGTAAAATATATGATGTTGCAAGAGCGTATAATCAAGCCTTTGTATTAGTAGAAGTCAATGATATAGGTGAACAGGTTGCAAATAATCTACAATTTGATTTAGAATATGATAATTTAATTATGACTTCTATGAGAGGTAGAGCTGGACAAGTAATGGGTGGTGGTTTTTCTGGTGGTAGAGCACAATTAGGGGTAAGAACTACCAAATCGGTAAAAACTGTTGGTTGTTCTAATCTGAAACAGTTAGTAGAAACAGATAAACTTATTATAGAAGATTTTGATACAATTAATGAATTATCTACATTTATTGTGCATGGTAGTTCTTTTCAAGCAGAAGAAGGTTCAAATGATGATTTGGTTATGTGTTGTGTTATATTTGCATGGGCAACAGATCAAACATATTTTAAAGAACTTACAGATAATGATATAAGAAAACAAATGTATAAAGAACAACAAAATCAATTAGAACAAGACATGGCTCCATTTGGATTTATTATAGACGGATTAGAGGAAGAAAATACAGGTCAAATGATTGATGAATATGGAACTAAATGGAATCCTGTTGTAAGAAAACATGATACTAACTGGTGATAATAAGTCCGTGTATAGGCATATGCATCGAAATTGATGGTTCGTGTATTGGTTGTTTCAGAACAACTGAACAGGTATCAAATTGGTTATATTATGATGATGAGGAAAGAGAAAAGATAATGGAAGAATGTATTACCAAAATGTCAACAAAAATGGTAAAAAACAACAATTAACAAAAATTTTATATTAAATATAGTATAAATTTTATATTATTACCAATATATTACCAAACTGGTAACTAAAAGACATTCTTATCAAATTCTATTAAATCATTATCAAGTTTAATCCAACAATTAAAACAAACAATCTTGGATTGTTTTATTAATTCATTGATTTCTTGACGACTAATTTCATTCATACCTACTCTTTTGACTTTTTTGCGAATAGCTGTATCGTGTGGATAGAATTTAAGACAAACAGTTTCACTTTCTTTACAATGAGAACAATACTTATCTGCTAGATAGTCATTTAACCATTTGACTCTTTTACGATAGTGTCTTCTTGCAACCTTTTTAATGGTAGTTTTATACTTAATATAATGCGAATTTGTCATAAAGTTATTTATATGTTTTGGAACATATAAAAACAGGGTTTGAAAATCCATTTATTATAAATATTTGTAAATGTAATAAGATTACTCTTATGCTATTAAGAGGAGAAAAAATATGTCGTTTTTAGTCTCACCAGGCGTTCATGTTAAAGAAATAGATCTAACAAATGTCGTTCCAGCCGTTGCTACTTCAATAGGTGCAATAGCAGGGCCATTTGAAAAAGGTGATGTTTCTTCTATTGTTAACATATCGTCTGAAGAAGAATTAATTAAAACATTCGGTAAACCGAATAGTAATAATTTTGAATGGTGGTTTACAGCTGCAAGTTTTTTAGCATATTCAGATACATTAAAGGTTGTTCGTGCTGAATCTGGTATTACAAATGCTATTGCAAGTGGAACTTCTGTTCTTATAAGAGATACAGATCATTATAATGGAAGTTATGCAGACGGACAAGGTTCAGTTGGTGAATGGGCTGCAAGAACAGCTGGTACTTGGGGTAATTCAATCGGTGTTTCAATTTGTGCAAATTCAACTGCATGGGAAGAAACTGCTGTAACAACAACCTCTGCTGAAGAATCTGCTGGACAAACAGATATATCTGTTACAGATGCTTCTCAATTTGGTATTGGAGATATAGTTTATTTCCAAGAATCAAATGGTGATCAATATGAAGTTACTGCAAAGAATACAAATACAAATGTAATAACAGTTAAATTCCTAGACGATCCAGCTGGAGCTGGATTACAATCTACAATCGCTTCTGGAACAAATATTCGTAGAAGGTGGAGATTTTATGACTTATTTACTGCTGCTCCTGGCACATCTGCTTGGGCTACAGAAAATGGTCGTGGAACAGGTGATGAAATGCACATAGTTGTTTATGATACAACTGGTGACCTTTCTGGATTTGATGTAGATGCAAATGGAAAAAGAACTATGGGAGTTCTTGAAACATACGCAAATGTTTCCAAAAACTCTAAAGCAAAAACTGCTCAAGGTGGTAATAACTACTATGCAGATGTAATATACAGACAATCAGAATATGTTTTTTGGATGGATCACAATTCATCTGGTGCTAACTGGGGTACAAATGTTGATGGTGCATCTGGTTTCATTATAATGAACGGAACTGATGGTTCATCTTCTAATGCTGGAGATGATATAGTATTCAACCAGACTGACTCTGGCGGAACTGATTCTGGTGATAGAATCACATTGGAAAGTGGAACATCTGGTTTCTCTGCTCTAGACACACCAACAATAAGTGAATTACTTAGTGGAACAGACGACTATTCTGTAACTGCTGGTGAGTTAGAACTTGCATATGATAAATTCGCAGATACAGAATCAGAGGACATAAATCTAGTTCTCGCAGGGCCAAGTGGTGCTGTTGCAGATACATCATCTGGAATGGACACACATGGAACAATGATTATTGATTTGTGTGAACTTCGTAAGGATTGTGTTGGATTTATTTCACCATATCGTGCATCTATTGTTAATGTTTCAAGTTCAATTACACAAACAAGTAATGTAATAACAGGATTTGATACGCTACCTTCATCATCTTATGTAGTATTCGATAGTGGATACAAATATATGTATGACAAATATAACGATGTATATCGTTATGTGCCACTAAATGGTGATACTGGTGGACTTTGTGCAAATACAGACAGAGTTGCTGACGCATGGTTCTCACCTGCTGGTTATAATAGAGGTAATGTTCGTAGTGCTGTTAAACTTGCATATAATCCAACTAAAGCAGAAAGAGATCGACTATATCGTGCAAGGGTAAATCCAGTTGTGAATTTCCCTGGCCAAGGCGTTGTTCTTTTCGGTGATAAAACTGGATTAACAAAACCAAGTGCATTTGATAGAATTAATGTTCGTAGATTGTTCTTGGTTCTTGAAAAAGCAATTGCAACTGCTTCTAAATTCCAACTCTTTGAATTCAATGATGAATTTACAAGAGCTCAATTTAGAAACCTAGTAGAACCTTTCTTGAGAGATGTTCAAGGAAGAAGGGGTATCACAGACTTTAGAGTGATTGCTGATGCAACCAACAACACAGGTCAAGTAATTGATAGAAACGAATTTGTTGCTGATATCTTTATTAAACCTGCTAGATCAATCAACTTTATAACACTAAACTTTGTCGCCACGAGAACTGGTGTTGCGTTTAGTGAGGTAGGAGGTTAATCATGGCAAATATAGATGATTTCAAAGCAAATTTAATCGGTGGTGGTGCAAGAGCTAATCAGTTTAGGGTTACAATCACTCCACCTTCTGGCATTGCAATAGGACTTGATGTAAGGAGAGCATCATTTCTTGTAACTACAGCTTCATTACCACAATCACAAATAGGTGAAATTCCTGTTCCTTTTAGGGGCAGAAACATCTATGTGACTGGTGATAGACCTGCTCCAGAAGAATGGACTACTACATTCTACAATGATACAGATTTTATGATAAGAAATGCAATGGAAAGATGGCATAATGGTATTAATGACTTCGCAAATAATACTGGTGTTGTTTCTCCTGCTGATTATCAGACTGATTTGTTTGTAGAACAGTTGGATAGAGATAGTACAGTTATAAAAAGTTATATCTTTAGAAGTGCGTTTCCATTAACAGTAACCTCTATTGAATTAACATCAGCAGAAGCAACAGAGATTGAAGTTTTTGATGTTACTTGGAGATATCAACATTTTGAACCTTCTGGTGTTAGTTTTTAACCTACTAAATAGTAATAAGTAATAATACAAGTAGTAGGAGTATAGTATGGCTGAACTTTTTGGATTCCGATTCACAAGAATAAAAGATGAGGATAGTAAAGAAAAATTTACTATCCCATCAGCTGATGACGGCAGTGTAGAAGTTGCTGGTGGTGGTTTTTTTGGTCAAATATTAGATACAGATGGCCGAGAAAGAACTGAATTAGATTTAATAAGAAGATATCGTGATATTTCACAACAACCAGAGTGTGATAGTGCAATTGAAGATATTATCAATGAGGGTATTGTTGCTGATGAAAGAGATCAATCAGTATCAATTATTGTAGACCAGATACCTTGGCCTGCAAAAATCAAAAATAAAATTAGAGATGAATTTGACACAGTTTTAAATTTATTAGACTTTGATGTTAAAGGACATGATATTTTCCGTAGATGGTATATTGACGGAAGATTATTTTATCATAAAGTAATTGATAAGAAAAATCCTAAACAGGGCGTGCAAGAATTACGATATATAGACCCTAGAAAAATACGCAAAGCAAAAGAAATAATGAAGGAGACAAAGGCTGGAACTAGTATTGATTTAATCAAAAAGGTTAGTGAATACTACATTTATAATGATAAAGGCCTACAAAATGCTCAAACTGGTGGTGGTATAAATCAAGGTATCAAAATTGCACCAGACAGTATAACTTATGTTCCTTCTGGAATTGTTGACCAAAATAAAGGTCATATTCTTTCCTATCTACACAAAGCAATCAAACCAGTTAATCAATTAAGAATGATAGAGGACGCATTAGTTATCTATCGTATATCAAGAGCACCAGAAAGAAGAATATTCTATATTGATGTTGGTAATCTACCAAAAATTAAAGCAGAACAATATCTGAAAGATGTTATGAATCGTTATCGTAACAAATTGGTATATGACGCATCTACTGGTGAAATCAGAGATGATAGAAATCATATGTCAATGTTGGAAGATTTCTGGTTGCCTCGTAGAGAAGGTGGTAGAGGAACAGAGATTACTACTTTGCCTGGTGGCTCTAATCTTGGTGAAATAGATGACATAACATATTTCCAAAGAAAATTATACAGGTCATTAAATGTTCCAGTATCAAGAATGGAAGCAGAATCACAATTTAGTTTAGGTAGGTCAACAGAGATTACAAGAGATGAATTAAAATTCACTAAGTTTGTACAAAGACTTCGTAAGAAATTTACACCATTATTTACAGATATTCTTAAAACACAACTTGTATTAAAAGGTGTAATGACTTTAGAAGATTGGGAAAATATAAAAGAACATATTCAGTATGACTTTTTGCAAGATGGCCATTTTGCAGAATTAAAGAACGCAGAATTAATGAATGATAAACTTGAACAATTGGGAACAGTTGAAAGTTATATCGGAACTTTCTTTAGTAAAGAATGGGTACAAAAGAATATTCTTAATTTAACTGAAAGTGAAATTGAGGATATGCAAAAACAAATGAATAAAGAAGCTGGACTTGACCCAGATGAAGGCGGAGTTGATGTTCCAGACGGTAGTGATGGTATCACTAGATACCCACAGGTTGATGGTGTACCGATACCACCAGATGATGTAGCTGGTTATGATGACGAAAATAGTGGTGTTGATGACATGGAGTCTGATAAAGATTTCATGCTTAAAAATTCAAAAAGGAAGAAAAAATGAGTGCGAAAGAATTTGTAGATGCATTAGAAAACGATAGCAATTTGGAAGCAGAAGATGCTTTTAAAAATGCAATGTCACAAAAAGTTGGCGATGCTTTAGAAACAAAAAGAAAAGAAGTTGCAAATGGTATGATTAATAATCATATACCAGAGGTAGAAGAAGATGGTAAAAAAGTTCAATAATTTCTATACACCAGTTTTAGAAAAAGATGAGCATAAGAAAAGTAAGGGATATAAAAGGTTAAGTCCGAAAATGCGAGATGCAGTAGATGATATATTCAAAAAAATGGACACTAAACCTTCAGATTTCCTAAATACTTTTGACAAAACTATTAAAGATGTTGCTAAAAAATATAGAGTTAGAGAAAAAGATCTTTTAGCATATTTTGAAAAAGAAATGTTAGCGATATAGGAGTATAGAAGATGGCTTTTGCAACAAGAACATTAAGAGATACCGCTATGGGCGCTGCTGGAGCTCAAGGTGGAATAGTTACTGTCTTAGTTAATATTGATGATGATACAACTGCAACAAATGCTATTCTAGATGCAAGTGCTTTAGATGGTCATGCAAACGGAGCTAAATTACACATCAAAAGACTTTGGTGGGGTTTAGTACAAGGAACTGCTAATGATGATACAGGTCATGCTGCAATTATTGAACAGGGTGATTCAGATGTAACATTAATTGACCTTGCTGGAAGTGGACATTATGA
>VTLG01000875.1_pt1 | contig 27099 bp, 10 predicted proteins | sample 4694571 | NCBI WGS metagenome assembly VTLG01 (sample SAMN12604809, study PRJNA352737) | marine metagenome | biome: ENVO:00000447; feature: ENVO:00000209|ENVO:00000569|ENVO:01000036; material: ENVO:00002151; isolation source: viral sequences binned using virsorter ...
AAAAAACCGCCAAAAATTTTCTCAGGTAAAAACCCCCTTCAAAACCTTTTTACCTACTTGCAATTATGTTGATATTGATATATAATAGGTGAAGGACAATGACACGTTATGTACGACGAAACCACCTACCACATCTATGCACAAGATAGGTGTCTTTATGCAAATCTCCCACAAGACGAATTTGAAGAGACATGGGAGATGTTAAAGGTAATGGTTGGTTTACTCAAGACAGATTATACAGAGAGAGACTTATCATATATTAAACTCGGACCTAAGTGCGGCGTTGGTGGGCCAGGTAGGGTTATCCCTCAACCAATGTGGGAAGAAGATTCATATTGACAACTATATAAATGGATGTTATAATGAAAGTGAAATTTCAATCAACGCTATGGCAAAAGGATTTACAGTAAAAACTGTTCCACCCAAACCTAAAAAGAAAGAAGTAGAATGGGATATTGCAGCTATTAAGGAGAGATGGAAAGGAAAGAAGATTGTATTCTGTCTTCCAGGTAGAGGAGTATCATACATTTACTTAAAGAATTTTGTACAACTATGTTTTGACATGGTACAGAATGGAATGAGTATTCAGATCTCCCAAGACTACTCTTCTATGGTAAACTTTGCACGTTGTAAAGTATTAGGTGCAAATGTTCTACGTGGTCCTAATCAGATACCTTGGGATGGTAAACTAGAATACGACTACCAATTATGGATTGACTCGGATATAGTCTTTGACTCAAACAAGTTCTGGCAATTATGTGATCTTGCATTACCTGCTGAAGGTGAGGAAGAGCGTCCTATATCTGCTGGTTGGTATGCTACAGAAGATGGCACAACTACATCTGTCGCTCACTGGTTAGAAGAAGATGACTTCCGTAAGAATGGTGGAGTCATGAATCACGAAACAGTGGAGTCGATCAGTAAGCGTAAGAAGCCTTTCACTGTAGACTACACAGGCTTTGGTTGGGTCATGATTAAGAACGGTGTATTTGAAGATGAGAAAATCGAATATCCTTGGTTCGCTCCGAAGATGCAACAGTTTGAATCGGGTGCTGTACAGGATATGTGCGGAGAAGACGTTAGTTTCTGTTTAGATGCTATCGATGCAGGTTATGACATCTGGTGCGATCCTCGGATACGTGTTGGTCACGAAAAAACTCGTGTTATTTAACCGCCGTGTCTCGATTTACTATGGAGGAATTTTAAAATGGTGATGAGAAGTCCAACTGGAGTCGATATGATCGAAACCAGACCGAAAAAAACTCGTCAAGGAAGTGGAAAACACACAAAATATGCTGCTTCCTCTCGAAATAAAGCAAAAAAACGCACAAGAGGTCAAGGGAGATAAAAAGTGAGTGGATAAGGTGCTAAATAAAGTTATATTTGCTTCATAATAGTGCCTGTCCAACGTATAAGTAAGTCATTTAAGGACATTAGTATGTCTTTTGAGGTTAACCCCTTAACAGATGACCTTATTGCGATTAAAAATCAGACAGCTATTGCTCGTTCTCTAAGGAATTTGGTTCTTACCACTCCTGGAGAGCGATTTTTTAATAATGAAATAGGTTCACAAGTCAATAACCTCTTATTTAACAATGTTGATGACGTTACAGCAGTGTCTATAAGGTCAGAAATCATTAATGTTATTGAAAATTATGAACCAAGAGTTGAATTGGGGGATGTTAGTGTTAATGCTAATATCGATGCTTATGAAATGGACGTAAAAATCAATTATAAGATCATTGGAATTGATGTTCCAACCCAAGAATTAACATTCGTGCTAATACCAACAAGATAAATGCCATTAGTTAACTTTGCTAATCTGGATTTTGACCAGATTAAGGTAACAATAAAAGATTATCTCAGATCTAACTCAGATTTTACTGATTATGACTTTGAGGGATCTAATTTATCCACCATTATTGATGTACTTGCGTATAATACGTACATCACTTCATACAATGCCAATATGGTATCGAATGAGGTGTTTCTGGATAGTGCTACATTGCGAGAAAATGTAGTTTCTTTAATACAAAATGTTGGATATTTGCCAAGATCAAGAAGAGCAGCAAGGATTAATGTATCATTTTACGTTGATACATCTGGATATGCCACACAACCACAAAATATTAAATTACATAAAGGATTAGTAGCTACTACAACTGAGTTTACAAATGAGAGTTTTACATTTGTTTCATTAGATGATATCACAAAATCCGTCTTTAATAGAAGAGCCGTATTTACTGATGTTGAACTTGTCGAAGGAAATTATATTACCACTACATTTACTGTAGATTCCTATGATCCAAACCAAAGATTCATTCTTCCGAATAGTGGAATTGATACAACTACTATTAGAGTTACAGTAAAACCATCACAATTCTCAAATACAAGTCGAAAATATGCTCAAAGTGGTAATGTAACAAGTTGTCAAGGGCATTATACGACAAATCAGAGTTTATTTGAAGTAAATGGAACATCAGCAGTCTATTGGATACGTGAAATAGAGGGAGAAAGGTATGAATTGATTTTTGGAGATGGTATTTTTGGTAAAAAACTAGAAGCACCTAGTTTTATTGAAGTTTCTTATGTTGTAACAAATGGAATAAATGGAAATGGCATCACAAGTCTTACTTTTAATGGAAAATTGACTTCTGGAAGAGGAAATCTTGCTTTAACATCAGGTGTTTCTCTACTGAACGTTAGTCGTGGATCATATGGAGGGGCAGATATCGAATCTATTGACTCAATTAAGAAATATGGACCTAAAGTTCATGGATCACAGAATAGAGCAGTGACTGCAGCTGATTATGAAGCATTAATTCCTACGATATTTCCTGAAACTGAAGCAATTTCTTGTTTTGGAGGGGAAGAATTGACTCCTCCTCGATTTGGAGAAGTTTTTTGTGCTGTAAAACCGACAAATGGGCAATATTTGTCAAATGCTCTTAAAGAAAACCTTAAAAATACAGTTAAAAAGTATAATGTAGCAGGAATAAATCTAGATATTACTGATTTAAAATATTTGTACATAGAACCAAACGTATCTGCATATTATAATTGCAATTTGGGGAAATCTGTTAATGATATTATTAATGCCATAATGAATGCTATTTTAGAGTATTTAAATAATGAAGATTTGATGGGATTTAATGGTAGATTTAAATTTAGTAAGTTCCAATGTTTAATTGATGGAGCTGATGAGTCTATTACTTCTAATATTACATCTTTAAGGATAAGAAGGGATTTGAGAGTAGCGTTAAATAGTTTTGCGGAATATGAAATTTGTTTTGGGAATTGTATTTTTGTTAAAAAATGTGATGGTCATAATATAAGATCTACAGCATTTAAAGTGTCTGGAATACAAGGAGAGGTCTATCTATCAGATAAACCAAATTCAAATGATTCTTCAAAAGGAACTATTTTCTTATTCCGATTAATGTCTCCCACTCAACCTGAAATTGTGAAAAAAAATATTGGTACTATTGATTATGAGCATGGAGAAATTAAATTATCTCCTATTAATATAGTAGATACTGATGTTAACAACGGTTTTCCAATAATTGAAATAGATGGAGTTCCTTGTTCTAATGATATATTAGGACTCAATGACCTTTATTTACAAATAGGTTCTGGAAGTGCGGGAAATGGAAATGGAAATGGAGATGATGGTATTAATGTAAATGCATATTGCGATGATACTACTGTTTTAGCTTCTACTTATGGTGGCAACATACTGGTTCGTGGAGAAGTTCATTATGGATGTAATACTGATGGAGAAATCACGGATGTAACAAGCACTGTGACTACAACCACGACTCTTACACAAGATGGTAATGTAACTGGTACGACCACCACACAAACAACACAAACAACACAAGCTGGAGGAGGAATGATGACTGGAGGTGGTGGTGCTACTGGTGGCGGTGGCGGCGGATATTAACTTTCATATTATTACTAAGATTAACGTATACAACAAATGATATCAACAGATCTAAAAAAAGTTAAGTTACAAAGCATAGTTGAAAATCAACTTCCTTCTTTTGTACAATCTGATTTTCCTTTATTAGGAGAATTTTTAAGAGAGTATTATATTTCTCAAGAATATCCTACTGCTTCTGCCACTGTCCTTCAGAATATAGATGAATACGTTAAATTAGTAACTTTAACAACTAATAGTGATAGCACTGTATTGAGAGATGATATAGATGAATCTGATGATGAGATATTTGCATCTTTTGATTTAAATAATGGAGTTATTGGTACATATGAATTTCCAGACAAATATGGTTTAATTAAAATAGATAATGAAATTATATTATATGAAGAGAAAACAAGCAATTCGTTTAAAGGATGTATAAGAGGGTTTAGTGGAGTAACATCATATAATTCAATTCATAGTGATCAATTAAGTTTTTCAGAATCTAATATTGCACAGCATATAACAGGTGCAAAAATAGTAAATTTAAGTGCTTTATTATTTGCTAGATTTTTAATTAAAGTTAAAGGTTTATATTCTCCTGGATTTCAAAATAGACAATTAGATGAAGATTTAAATCAAAGACTGTTTGTTTCTAGAGTTAGAGATTTTTATACATCAAAAGGAAGTGATGAATCTTTCAGAATTCTTTTTGGAGCATTATATGGAGAAGATTGTGAAGTATTAAGACCTAGAGAATTTCTTTTTAGACCTTCAGATGCTGATTATAGAGTAACAAAAGATTTAGTTGTTGAATCTATAAATGGTGATCCCTTAAAACTTTTAAATTGTACATTATTTCAAGATGAATATGAAGATTATGGAATAGAAAAAGCTTATGCTCCTATTACTAACGTAGAAAAAATAACTTTTAACGAAGTTGATTATTATAAGTTTGGTACTGACTATAATACCACTACGGATATTGCTTTACAAGGAAGTGTTTATGGAGAATTTTCTGCTCATCCATCTACAAAGATAATAACTCAAGTTTCAGCTGGATCTAGTGTAATAGATGTAGATTCAACTATTGGATTTCCTGCTACTGGAGAATTAGCAATCACATATGAATCTGGAGCTTCTGGTATATTAACTTATAGATCAAAATCAGTAAATCAATTTTATGGGGTTGGAGTAGCTAATACAACTGTTGCGGGTATTGGTAGTGAAGATTCTATTGCCTCAAAAGAAGATATTAGATTAAATGTGAGTGCATATGCATATGTCGGTATAGGCACTACAAGTAAAGTAGAAGTAAGAATAGGTAATGTTCTTGCAGAACCAATAATTAATGAGAATACTTATTATTATGATAGAAATGATACTGCCAAAGTACAAAGTTTAGGAATTACTACTTCTAGTCCAAGAGTTAATGATTGGTTTTATAATTTATCTATTACATATGACATAGAATCAATATCATTAGTTGATGCATCTGATTTTACTTATACTATTATCACCTATGATGAGAATAATCTAAAAGTCGGAGATACTGTTGTTGTCACGGATGTTACAGGAAGCACTCGTGATTCTAAAGTCAGTGAAATTATAAATTCATATAGTTTTTCTATTAAAGGTCAAGGTCGTATTAGTAATGCGAGTTCCACAGTTGAAAGAAAAATATCAAGAAGTAATGTTGACAAGAATCTGGTTGATTATCAGTACATTAATAATTACTTTGCAAATATTCAAAATACTTATGTAAAATTTAATCAAGATGTTTTAGTTGCTTCTTCTTCTATTCCAAATTATCCTAATTCTCCTTTAAATTTTTATGATAGAAAAATAACTTTAAATGGAAGTTATAGTGGCGATACATTTACATTTTTAGATGTAGAAGATCATGGATATTATACGGGAGATTCAGTTTATTATGATTCACATACGATTGAATCTACTGATTTCTTAGGAAATGTTAATAAAGTAATCAGTAAGTTTCCTGAAATGGATCCTGGTATATTTTTTGTAAAAAGAGTAAATAAAAATCAAATACAACTTGCTACAAGTCCTACCAATATTGATAATAATAGTTTTGTAGCAGTATCTGGAATAGTTACATCAAATACTCTACAACCTGTAGGTTTTTATGACAAAAAAGTTGATACTCAATTATTGTTTAGAGAGATAAAATCTCCTGTTGCTGAAGCAGGTGTATATGTAACAGAACCAGGTTCTAGAAATGGTATTTTAATTAATGGTGTAGAAATATTAAATTATAAATCAACAGATACTGTTTATCATGGAGTTATTAATAATATTGCTGTCGCTGCACAAGGAAAAAATTATGATATTATTAATCCCCCTATTTTACATATAGACGATAACGTAGGTTCAGGAGCAACTGGTGTATGTGCTATTAAAGGTAATTTACAAACAATTGAAATTACCGATACGGGATATGATTATACTTCTACACCTACTATTTCAATAACAGGTGGAAATGGTAAAGGAGCGAAGGCTTCAGTTAATACACTTGATTTACAACATGATGTAGAATTTCAAGCTGTTGGTTTGGGTACAGAAAGATCTGATCGTGTTATTTTAGAAGATAATACAATAGGATTTTCTACTTTTCATAAGTTTAGTAATGGTGAAAAAGTAATTTATAGAACCAATGGAGGAACTGCAATAGGTGGAATTTCTACAGATGCAATTTATTATGTTCACACTGTAGGTGTATCTACTGTTAGACTTTATAAAGAACAAACAGATGCAATTAATGCTGGTGTAAATACCATTTCATTAACAAGTTTTGGAACAGGAGTTCAGAAATTACAAACATTTGAAAGAAAGAAAATTGTATCTAGTATAGTAATTGATTCTAGTGGATCTGGTTATGAAAATAAGAAAAGAAGTATAATTTCAGCAACAGGTATTAGTACGGCACTGAATCAAATTAACATAGATGGTCATGGATATAAGTCAGGGGAAATTGTTCAGTATTCTTATGATACTTCTGCGATTTTAGGTATAAATTCAAATACTGATTATTTTGTTACTGCAGTTGATAGTGACAATTTTAGACTTTCAAGTGTAGGTGTAGGAACCACAGCAAAGAGTTTATATTATGACACTAATCAATATATACAATTTACTTCCCCTACTTTAGGGTCTGGAACTCATTCATTTAATTATCCTCCTATTGTTGTATCATTAAGTGGTGAAATTGGTGTTACTACCTACAGTGGACAAGATTTTAGAGCTAAACTTCAACCATTATTTAAAGGATCTATTGAATCAATTCAGGTTACTAATACTGGAGTGGGTTATGGATCTTCGGATATTTTAAATTTTGATAATCAACCATTATTTACATTAAAAAATGGTACAAATGCGGAAGTTAGTGTAATTCTTGATAATGGTAAAATTGTTGAAAGTGTGGTTACTAATGAAGGATATGGTTACAATGCCCCTCCAATATTAACACTTAATACTAATGGATCTGGAAATTATGGAAAATTAGTTCCAATTATTAGTGATGGAAAATTAGTAGATGTTAGAATACATAATGCGGGTATTGGATATACTGGAGAGGTTTTAGTTAATGTAAGACCTAGTGGATTAAACGCTAAATTTAGAGCTCATATTAAACCTTGGACGGTTAATCTCTTTAATAAGTATTTGGACATTATTTCAGATGATGATGGAATATTAGCGGTATCTGAAAATGCAGAAAGAGGTATTCAATATACTCATTTATATACACCTAGAAAATTAAGAGAATCTGTTTATGTAAAAAATCAAAGTAATGAAATAAAATATGGTTTGAGTGATTTAGAGAAAGTTAATAATTTAGAAGTTTCTGCACCATATCATTCTCCCATAATAGGATGGGCTTATGATGGAAATCCAATATATGGTCCTTATGGTTATACAAATCGTGATGGTGGTGTTGTAAGAGCAATGAAAACTGGTTATAAATTAACCAATGCACCTAATAGACCTTCTACAGTAGCATTTCCTCAGGGATTTTTCGTTGAAGATTATGAATTTGATAATTCAGGTGATTTAGATGAACATAATGGTCGTTTTTGTGTAACACCCGAATATCCAAATGGCATATATGCTTATTTTACCACAATAAATCCTACATTGGTTGAAAGTTCAGGTCCATTCAACAAATATAGAATTCCTGAATTTCCTTATTTGGTAGGAAATACATTTAAATCAAAACCAAATAAATTTAATTATAATATCAAATCTAATCAACTAGATTATAATCTATATGAGTCTGAATGGTTTAGAAATACTACTCCATACTCATTGAATAAAAATAATGCTTCCTATGATTTTCTATTACAACCCAATAAAAAGAGAAGTTATAATGTAAATATATCTGATGTTTCAAAGGGGAATATTCAAAAAGTTGGTATTGTAACAGGAGGAAATAGTTATCAAATTAATGATAAAATAATTTTTGAACCTTTATTAGGATCTCAAGTTGCTAAAGCTAAAGTTTCTGAAATTGAAGGAGTAGAAATAACTAATGTGAGTGTTGCTTCTAGTACTGTTTCGGAATTAGAAATTATTCCATTTGATGCTAGTGGAACTTATCTTGCAATTTCCACTTCACCCCATAATTTTGTTAATACTAACTTAGTTTCTTTATCTGGATTTAATACTTCAATTAACTCTCTTCAAGGTGGATTTAATATTGGAGTAAGAACAGAACAAGTTAGTTTGACTCCAGGAGTAAGTACTAGTGGAGTTACTGGATTAGTTACCTATTTCGGAATTGCTGGAGCCATAGATATTGATTTATTATCAATTAGAGAAAATGATATTCTTGGAATTGGAACAGAGGATGTAAAAGTATTAAATGTTGATAAAACCAATTCTAGATTAAGAGTTTTACGAGCTCAAAATGGTACAGTATCAAGTGCTCATACAGCAACTGCAGTTATAACTGAAGATTCTAGGAAATTTACCTTTAATGCAACACCTCAAGATAATGTAACCTTTGAATCAACAAAAGAGATTTATTTTGAACCAAAAGAAGCAGTAGGATTGGGTACTCTTACAGGAGTGGGTATTGGAACGACTATTTTCTTCTCTAATCCTGGTGCAGGACTAACTCAAGTTTATATTCAATCACAATCTATTTTCTTACCAGATCATGAATTGAATACTGGTGATCTTTTAAGATATAGAAATAATGGTGGAGATTCGATTGGAGTTTCCACTGATGGTACTACATCCTTTAATTTACCAGATGAGTCTAGAGTATATGTTGGAAAAATTTCTAATAATCTTATTGGAATTTCTACATTTAGAGTGGGACTCGGAACTACTGGTACTTTCGTAGGAATTGCTGACACTAATCAAACAGGAGGATTATTAAGATTTACTGGATTGGGAACTGGTGTATATCATAGTTTTAAAACTATAAAAGATCATGTTGTTACCGCAGAAGTAACTAAAAATGTAGTTACTGTAGCTACTGCTTCTACTCATGGATTATTATTTAATGATAATCTAAGAGTAAATGTAAAACCAGGTATTCATACTAGCATTAGTGTAAAATACAATGATTATAACAGAAGAATAGTTTTTGATCCTCAATCGTTTGTTGCAGGTGATGTTGATACTACTAATAATACAATTACCCTTACTGATCATGGATTGAAAGACGGTGATAAAGTAATTCATACTGCATCTACTTCATCAGGTGGTTTGGAGAATGAAAAAATTTATTACGTTCTTAGACAATCTAATAGTAAAATAAAACTTTGTTTAACACGATATGAGTCATTGGAATTTACTCCAGAAGTAGTTAATATAACATCTGCTTCTGCAGGAACTATTTCTCCTATAAATCCTACAGTAAATCTTTATGATAACAATACGGTTAAGTTTGATTTATCGGATTCTTCTTTAGCTTCCTTTGTTGGATTAGGTTCTTATTCTGCATTTGATTTCAATTTATATACTGATAAAAACTTTAAGAATGTGTTCTATTCTTCAGGTGTAGATAATTCTTTTCAAGTAAGTAAAAATGGTAGTGTAGGTATTTCCAGTAATGCAAATCTGACAATTGTTGTTAATGATAGTTTGCCTAAAGTATTACACTATAAATTTAATCCAGTTGAAAGTGATTTAATTGACGATATTAAAAAAGAAATTGTTATTGATAATGAAGTTATTGGATGTAATCAAATAGAAATAAAAGGAAGTGTTTATTCAGGACTCTTCCCAGTTGCTGGTATTGGAACTACAAATACATTTACATATGATTTACTCAATACTCCTGAAAAATCATCTTATAGTACATCTGAAGGAATTTTAAAATATTTTACTGATTCTACTACAACATATGGTGGTATATCAGAAGTTGAAGTAACTTCAAAAGGAAATTATTATTCTGAAATTGTAGGTGTAGCATCTATTACAACAGGTATAGGTACTAAAGCTATTTTAGATGTTAGTAGTGATAATATTGGTAAAATAAATTCTCTAAGACTTGAGGATATTGGATTTGATTATCCAACAGATACTACTTTAAGACCTATTCTGAATCTACCAGAAATTCTTATAATGGAACCTTTAAATTCCTTTGAAAGAATTGGAATTAGTTCTGCTGGTAAAAATTACACAATTGCACCCGATTTAAATGTATTAGATGGATTTACGAAAAAGAAAATTAAAGAAGTTGATTTAACATATAAGATTGGAGATCCTACAGTAACTATCCTTAAAAATACAAAGAGTCTTAATAATATTAAACCTATTATCATACCAACTTCTAATGTTAATGGTATTGATATAAAAACTCTTTCATATGATGTTTCTACTAAAAATGTTACTATTGGATTAAATACTGCGTTTAGTGATGAATCACCATTTGCTGTAGGAGATAAAGTTTTAATTGAAAATGTAAGTGTTGGAGTTGGTACAACAGGAACTGGTTATAACTCAGTTAATCATGGATATTCATTATTTACTCTTGGAGATGTTAATGTTCCGTTAGGAGGAGGAGTGGGTGTTGTTACTTATAGTTTAGAGGGATATTTAAGAGAAGGAGAATTTCCTGGTAATTTTGATGCATTAAATTCAGCTGGAATAATTGTTCCCGAAAAATACTTCCCTCAATTTGATATTGAGTTAGAGAAAAACAATTTCTTTATTGGAGAAGATGTTACTTCTGGTAATAAAGTGGGTAAAGTTGAGAGTTGGAATAATCGTATTGAATTATTAAAAATAACAACAGAAACTGAGTTTGATGTTAACGATATAATTGTAGGAAGAACCTCAAATACTCAAGGAAGAGTTAAATCTAAAATTGATTTTAATGCAGAAGTTAAAATGGACACTGGAGCAGTTGTTCATAATGGTTGGAAGAAAGATACTGGATTTTTAAATAACAGTCTTGAAAGACTTGCAGATAATAATTATTATCAAAAATTCTCATATTCTTTAAGATCTAAAGTTGATATGGGAACATGGAATGAAGCCGTAAGCACTCTTAATCACCCTGCAGGGTTCCTTAAGTTTAGTGATTTACGTATAGAGTCAACAGACAATAATTTTAGTGGTGTTTCGGCAGTAGATAGTGATTTGGTTGCATTTATAAATTTAGATGCAGAAATAGAAATAAATTGTTATTCCAATTTTGATTTAGTTACAGAAAATTCTCTTAATATTAGTGATGATAAAATAGCATCTGATGAAATTTATTTCAATTCAAAAGTACTAACAGATTATTTTGAATCTGTAGGAAATAGAGCTCTTATTATTGATGATATTAGTACTCAATTTAATAGTGATCCAAGAGCAACTAGATTTTCAGTAGTTGCTAATTTTGATGTAAAACAAAGATCTAAAAAATGGTTGACTTTAGTAAAGGATAAAACTTTTACTGGTGAACGTCAATCAATGTTAGTTACTTTATTGCAGGATGAATCTAATGGATTTATGAATCAATATGGTCGAGTTGAAACTGTAAGTGAACTTGGAACTTTTGATTTTCAAGTTACTGGAAATAAAGGACAACTTCTCTTTTATCCAACGAAATATAGTGTTAATGATTATAATGTCAGTAATGTTAGTTTTGATATTGTTGGACTAAGCACAGTTGGTATTGGATCTACGAATTTAGGAAGTTCGATTGATATTAGATCAACACAAACACTTGTCGCAGCTGGAACAACAACCACAATTGTTGGTATTGCCTCTACTTACAGAAGTGCAAAAGTTCTTGTTCAGATTAATGATAGTAATGGTCAAATGGAATTTGATGAATTAAATATTCTTCATGATGGTACTACAGTAGAACTTTTAGAGTATGGTCAAATAACAACTGTATTTGATGAAGATTATAGTGGAACAGGATTAGGAACTTATATTGCATCAATGGAAACTGGACCTCTTAATATTGATTTTGTTCCTAATGCAGGTATTGCTTGTTCCGTAGATACATTAAGTATTGCTATTGCAGGTGCTAATGCGGGTGCTGGTGGAACAGGAATAGGAACTGAGTATTTGGGAGATGGGGTTCAGGATATTGCCTTTGTTAATTCTACATTTACTGCCATTCCTTCTGCAGCTTCCCCACTCGCACATAAAATTGCTGAATATGATATAAACAACACTGTTGCTACTAATGATAATAATGCTGCTTATTATTTGATTAGTGTAGAAGACACAACTAACAATCGTTATGAGATGTCTGAAGTAATGGTCTTAAATAGCAGTTCTGAAGTATACATGACTGAGTATGGAAATATTATTAGTAATATTGGATTGGGAACCGTCGGAGCTGCGGTTTCTAGTTCTACTTCCCAAACTCAATTGATGTATACTCCTATTGCAGGTATTGCAGCATCAGTTCGTGTTTTCCAAATGGGTGTACAAATTGCTGCCCAAAACGATGATGTAACTTCAGTTGATAAGATAGATTTAAATAATGCTTCTATTACTGCTGGATATGGTGATTATACTGGTACAGAAACAGATGTTCTTAGAGCATTTAATTTATCACATGACGGAAGAAATGTATTCCAAAGAGATTTTGATGGTAGCAGTTCAACTGTTGTTAATCTAACTAAAAATAGTGTTACAATTCCAGAGCATTTTTATGTAACAGGAGAAGAAGTTACTTACTCCTATGATGTAGATGGTGGAAGTCCAATTGGAATTGCTACTACTACCATTAGTGGAATTGGTGCTACGGATCAACTTCCTACAACTACTTTTATTGTTAAGATAGATGAGAGCACTGTTAAGTTTGCTAAGACTGCAGAAGATGCTTTAAAATCTGTTCCTAACATATTACACTTATCATCTGTAGGTGTAGGTGCAGCTCATACAATAACTGCAAGAAATCAGAACACAAAATGTTTGATTGCACTTGATAATGCAATCCAATCACCTATTGTCGCGACTGCTGTTACAACAGGTATATCTACAATATTTGATCTTGGAGGAAAGGTTATTGAGACAGTGGGTGTAACTTCATTCTTTGGTGGAGATTTAATTAAAATCAATGAAGAAATAATGAAAGTAGATACTGTGGGTTATGGAAGTGCAAAGAATATTTTAGTAGATAGGGCATGGATGGGAACTAATTTAGGAGTTCATACTGCTCATTCTATTGTTACCAAAGTTGAAGGTAATTATAATATTGTTGGTAATGAGATAAACTTTATTACTGCTCCTCAAGGACCAACTCCAATAAGTTCTACAACTAATGAACCTGAGAGTAGAGATTGGGTAGGAATAACTACATTCTCTATGTTCCAAGGGAGATCCTTTATGAGATCTGCTTCTAAGAACAGTAGTAACCGACCTTATCATGATAACTATATTTTTGATGATATTTCTGATGAATTCAATGGTATTGGAAAAACATTTACCCTAACTTCTAATCAATCAAATGTTGGTGGATTTTCTACTAATAATGCAGTGGTTCTTATAAATGGTATATTCCAAGGACCAACGGGTGACTTAACAGTTGATCAAGATTATACTTTATCAGAAGGTCTTACTGGAATAAGTAGCATTACTTTCACAGGAGCAGCCACATCAGAAGCCTATGACCCTAATAGCGGTTCTATACCTGTTGGGGGTATCATTGTATCGGTAGGTTCAACTGCTGGTCTGGGATATCAACCGCTTGTTTCTGCTGGAGGAACTGCTATTGTATCTGCTGCTGGTACTATTACTTCTATTAGTATTGGTAACACTGGATCTGGATATAGAGTAGGAGTTCAAACTACTGTAAATGTAGCAATACAGACTTCTAGCAATGGTATTCCAAATCTAACAGGAATTGGAACTGCTGCAATCACTGATGGACATATTACTGGAATAGCAATTACGAATGGTCAGGTTCTTTATGTACCAAGATCTATTTCTAATGTGGGTTATAGTTCAGTAACAGGTATTACAACCATTACCACATCGACACCTCACGGACTTGCAGAGGGGCAGGAAGTCAAGTTAGCAGGAATTGCATTCACATGCGATTACCTCCCTGCTGTGGGCGTTCAGAGTGCTGTATACACTGCCTCTACGGGTATTATGACAGTTACTACATCTAGTGCTCATGGACTATCTGTAAGCGGTAAAGCAAGTGATGTAGTGCTTACTGGGTTAGCATTTACATGTTCATTAGATAATGGTGGTGCAACTCATACTTATCCTCGAACAACTGATCCTGCATATGGTGGAACCCCTGTTACGGGAGTAGCTAGTGTAACTCAATTTACAATTAACGTTGGTATATCAACTGTTCCAACATTCTATGTTTCTGGTGGTACAATTCAACCTGCTTTGATTGCACCTAGAAGTGAAAATAATTCAGAGAGTGGTGTAGATCCTGCTGCTCAAGGATCTACAATTCTCACAATTATTGATACCACTTCCTTCACGATTAATTCTGGAGTATCTACTAGAACTCACTTCTACTCTAGAGGAGGATCTGTTAACAGGGCAATGGATGTAATCATTGATGAACCACTTTCATATTCTAATCTTCCATTAATTTATAGTTCTTCTTCATCTGGTGTAGGAACTCAAGCTACTGTTAATGTAGTTGTTGGTCAAGGATCTAGTATTGTTAGTTTTGAAGTAATAAACAAAGGATACGCTTATGCTGATGATCAAATTTTAACTGTGCCTGTAGGAGGAACGACTGGTATTCCTACAAATCCATCATATACATTTGATGAATTCCAAATTACCATACAAGAAACTATTTCTGATCGTTTTGGTGCATGGCATTTTGGTCAACTTGAAGTATTAGATAAGATTACTTCTGAATTTGATGGTACTAAGAGATCATTTACATTAAAGAAAGCAGGAGCTCCTGTTACTATTAGGTCTAAGGAAGGATCGAATATAGATGTTCAAGCAACATTGGTAGTGTTTATAAATGATACTTTACAAGTTCCTGGTGAAGGATATACATTTACTAATGGTAGTGTAATTACATTCGCAGAAGCACCTAAAGGTGCAAATAGTGATGGCACATTTGATGGTGATACTTGTAAGATTCTTTTCTATAAGGGAAGTGGTGATGTTGATGTTATTTTCAAAGATGTATTAGAAAGTGTTAAAAAAGGTGATACTCTTCAAATTCAAGGGGATGCAGATCTTTGTGCAAGATCTATTCAACAAAATCCTCGCTTAGTAACTCAAATAGTTGCAACTGATATTGTTGATACAAATACCTATACAGGTGTGGGTATTAATGGAAATCCCGACTGCAAGAGAACAGTTACTTGGTGTAAGCAAGGTGCTGATAAGATTATTGATGGTCAGATTGTAAGTAAGAGTCGTGAAGAATTAGAAGCATTAATTAATCCAACAACGGTTATTATTCAACCTGTTGGTGTTGGTTCAAATGTTATATTCGTTGAGAGTGTTAGATCATTCTTTGATCCTAATAATGAATCTCAGACAAGTGCTAAAATACAAAAGATCTCTATAACCTCTCAAGATAATCTCGTAGGAGCTGCTGCCACTGCTGTTGTTTCTATTGCTGGTACAATATCTTCAGTTGTGGTGAGTTCTGGTGGAACAGGATATACTTCTGCACCTGATGTAATTATTGGTACTCCCGTTGGGTTGGGAACAACCACGAGAGCATCCGTTACATCCACACTTACTGGAGATGCGATTTCTGCTATTACAGTTACATCTCCTGGTACTGGTTATACTATCTCCAGTCCTCCAGAAGTTCTTATTGAAGTTCCTTCTTTAACAAAAGAAATTAATGAATCATCTTCATATCAAGGTGACTTTGGAGAAATTGTTGGAGTTTCTACAACTACTGTTGGTGTTGCATCTACAGGTGTTGTATTTGATTTGTATATTCCAACTAATTCATTCTTGAGAGATGCTACTATAACAGGTACTGCTGTTACTATAAGTGGTATTCAAACTGGATATTACTTTACAGTTTCTAATAGTAATATTGGAAATGGTTTAACATCCATATATCAAAATGGATCTGTATTAGGTATAGGAACTACCTTTATAGATAATGTGTATGAAGTGGCTGCAGTTTCGATTGCAGAAACTTCAACTCCTGGTATTGCAAATACATATGTTGCAAGGGTTACAACTAGTGTTTCTAGTTTCAATTCTTTATCGGGAATGGGAGTAAGTGAATTGTATGGTAATTTCTCATGGGGTAGAATAGCATTGGGTTCTAGAGGTGTACCTCAAGCATTTAATGCATATACTCAAAATGGATTTACTGGACTTTCTACTTCTGCTTTGGTTACTAGAGTAGCACCTTTAAAATCTAAAGATTATTCTGCTTAACAATATTAATAAATAACTAAAAAATTGTCAAAATGGCTGCAATTATAACTGATCAACTTCGTATTTTAAATACTAAAGATTTTGTTGCGAGTGTTGCTGCAACTACTAATTCGTATTATACATGGATTGGTTTGCCGAATGCTACTCAGGTTGATTCAGATTGGAATACTACTCCACCAAGTCCTAGAGATTCTTTTAATGAGGAGAATGAATATTGGGACACAATGATTGCTTTGAAAAAAGTAACAACATCTGATGTTCAACAAGTAGTTGATAAAAATAGTTGGACATCAGGTATTACTTATGATATGTACAGGAATGATATTAAGGCAGAAAGTCCATCTAAACCATCGAATGCAATAAGTTTATATGATGCCAATTATTTTGTTATGAATTCTGATTATAGAGTTTATATTTGTCTTCAGAATGGAACAGATCCTGATAATCCAGAAGGAAAGGCATCATTAGATGAACCAACTTTTACAGATTTAGAACCAAGGGCCGCTGGAACTAGTGGTGATGGTTATATTTGGAAATATCTTTATACAATCAAACCTGGTGATATTACAAAATTTGATTCTACGAACTTTATGCCTGTCCCTAAGAATTGGGATACTAATGCAGCTGATGCGGCAGTAAGAGATAATGCTTCTACTAGTGGTCAACTTAAAATTGCTACCATTACAAATAGAGGTGTTGGATTAGGAACTGCCAATCAAACTTATACTAAAGTTCCTATCAAAGGTGATGGAACAGGTGCAGAAGCAACTGTTGTTATCAACAGTGCCTCTAAAGTTGAATCCGTAACTATTTCAAAAGGTGGTTCTGGATATAGTTTTGGTACGGTAGATGTAATAGCAGGGGGAGTACCAGCAGGAAGTACAGCTCCTGTATTTAATGTTATCATTCCTCCAGAAGGAGGTCATGGTGCAGATATATATCGTGAATTAGGAGCAAAAAATGCTCTTATATATGCGAGAATTGAGAATGATACAGAAAACCCTGATTTTATAACAGGTAATGAATTTGCCCGTGTTGGAATTGTTCAAAATCCTAAATCTTACGGAACTAGTTCTAATTTAGAAATTGATAAAGCAAGTGCAGTTTATGCATTAAAACTTATTGGTGCTGGTGCAAGTACCACTACGTTTACTGCAGATGATTTTATAACTCAAACTGTTGGATTAGGATCTACAGCTGTTGGAAGAGTTATTTCTTATGATCAAACCACTCAAGTTTTGAAGTATTGGCAAGATAGAACTACTGCTGGATTTAACACCAATGGTACTGCTAATACCTCACCAGAATATGGATTTCAACTTGATAGATTTACTTCTAATATTGTTTCAGGAGGAACCTTTAATATTTTAGGTGGATCAAGCACATTAGCAATTCACAGTTCATTTACAGGTGTATCTACTGTAATAAATAGTAAGACGTATTATCTTGGACAGTCATTCACAAAAGGAGTGGCAAATCCAGAAGTAAGAAAATATTCTGGTAATATTATCTACGTTGACAATAGACCATCAATTACAAGGTCTACTAACCAAAAAGAAGATATCAAAGTCATTTTGCAATTCTAAAGAATTATGTCACAGGAAACCAATCTAAACGTAGCACCTTACTTTGACGATTTTAATGCAAATAATGACTATTATAAGGTATTATTTAAACCTGCTTATCCAGTACAAGCAAGAGAGTTAAATAATCTTCAATCAATCTTACAAAATCAGATTGAGAAATTTGGTCAACACTTTTTTAAAGAAGGTGCAAAGATAGTACCAGGTAATACTACATATACATCTCCATATGAAGCTGTTGAACTTGAAAACGTTTATTTGGGAATTCCTGTAACTGATTATATTAATCAACTAAAGGGTAGACAAATTACTGGATTGACTTCGGGAGTAACTGCGGTTGTAGATAAAATTTTAACACCAAGAAATTCAGAAAGAGGAAATGCTACTCTTTATGTGCAATATGTAGGTTCAGGTTCTAATGATAACTCTACATCCAAATTTTTAGATGATGAACTGTTAAGTGTTGATAGAGATATCATATCCGCTAATACTACAATTGTGGCAGGTGAACCATTAGCGTCTACATTAGTTTCAAATTCTACATCTGCTGGATCTGCATTTTCTATAGCAGAGGGAATATATTTTGCAAGAGGACAATTTATACAAGTAAGTAATCAATCAATCATTCTTGATCAATATTCAAATACTCCTGATTATAGAGTAGGACTTCTTATAAATGAGGAAATAATTAATGCGGATATTAATCCTCAATTAAATGATAATGCAAGAGGATTTACTAATTATTCTGCTCCAGGAGCTGATAGATTTAAAATAACTACGTCTTTAATTAAAAAATCATTAGATGATTTTGATGATAATAATTTTATCGAACTGGCAACTATTGAAAGTGGTATAATAAAGAGTAAAAAGGAAAAAACTGAGTATAATATTATTGCAGATGAAATAGCACGAAGAACTTATGCAGAATCTGGTGATTTTTATGTAAAAGCTTTTGGAGTAAAAGCAAAAAATTCTTTAAATAATTATCAAGGAAATAATGGAATATTTAAGAGTAATCAATTAACGCCTAGTGGTAAATCTCCTGCAAGGAATTTGGGATTGTATCAGATTTCTCCAGGTAGAGCATTTGTAAAAGGTTATGATATAGAGACAATTAGTTCTACATATCTAGATGCTCCTAAACCAAGAACAACCAAAACTTTAGAAGATCAAGCAATTGAATTTAATACAGGAGCTACTTTAAAATTAAATACAGTTTATGGATCACCTCAAATTGGTATTGGTAATACTTATATTGTCAGTTTAAGGGATAAAAGAGTAGGACTTGCGGCTACAATACCTGCTGGTAAGGAAATTGGTGTTGCAAGAGTATATGATGCAGATTTAAATTCAGGTTCATATAGTAGAGAACTTCCAAATACTAATGAATGGGATTTAAAACTGTATGATTTACAGACAGTTACTGAAATTACTTTAAATGAAAATATAACATTAACTGTTCCTACTCATATTAAAGGAAAGCATAGTGGAGCTACTGCATTTTTAAAGGATGCTGTAACTAGTAGTACGGCATTATCTTTATATGAAGTAGAAGGAGATTTTATAAAAAATGAAAACTTTATAATTGATGGTGTAGAAAATACAAGAGTTGCTATTGCAGTAACTGCTTTTGGTATTTCTGATGTTAAATCAGTGTTTGGTAATACCAATGGTGTCGGCATGAATACTGTGGGTGCTGCACAAACCTTCTCTGCAGATACTATTCAGACTGATACTACTAGTATTGGTATTGCAACTATTACTCCTCATCGATATGATGTTGGTCTTTTAGGATATCCAAGTCGTTCTATTAGCACATGTAGAAGTACTAATCCATTATTTCCTGGAAATATTAAAGTTGGTAATATTCTTAAATTTAGTCCTAGTGAGACAAGTGTATATAATGAACCAATTATGGCATCTGTAGTCAGTGTGGGTACTACTCATGTTGTTGTAACAGGTGTCAATACGGTTAGTGGTGTAGCTGATGGTAAATTACCTGCAGTTCTAACACAAGTTTCTGATTTAACAGTTGTCAGTACAGATTTGCAAGATTCTGATGATAATTCTTTCTATACTAAATTACCAGTTCCTAATATTTCTAATGTTGATTTAACTGATGGAACTATCAGAATAAGAAAGACACAAAGTGTGCTTGTCACGGGTAATCAACTTTCTGAACTAGTTGCAGCTGGTACGAATGAAACATTTTTACCCTTTACACCAGAAAGATATACGTTGATTAAAGGGGATGGTACTACTGAACTTCTAACAGAAGATAGAGTTAAATTAACTTCTGGTTCTACTAGGTTACAAATTCAAGGTTTAAGTGCTGGTATAGATGACGCAACTCTTATAACAACATTAAAGAAACAAAAACCTAAAGCAAAAGAAAAAATTAGAAATAGAGTTAATAGCATTCTAGTAGACAAATCTACTGCTTCTGCATCAGGTATTGGTTCTACCACTCTTAATGATGGATTAACTTATGGCAATTATCCATATGGTACAAGAGTACAAGATAATGATATTTCTTTGAATGTTGCAGATTTAATAACTGTACATGGTGTTTATGAGTCTGTTAATACTACTGAACCTGCAGCTCCTACTATTGTTCTATCTGGATTAACAGGATCTACGGGAACAACATCCGATTTAGTAGTAGGTGAAAAAATAACAGGAAAAACTACTAATGCATGTGCAATTGTTGCTGAAATAATTTCTGCTAGTAAAATTGCAGTCATTAATAAAAATGATGTTAATTTTAAAGAGGGTGAGAGTATATCATTTGAAGAGTCTCAAATAGAAGGTTTAGCGATTACTTTAGATCATACAAGTTCTAACATATCTGCTAATTTTACTTCTGATAATGGTCAAAATCAATCTTTTTATGGATATCCTTCTATTCAGAGAAAATCGGATTCTAAAGCACCTAACAAGCAGATAAAAATATATTTTGCAAATGGTTATTATCAATCTACTGATAATGGTGATATAACTACTAAAAATTCCTATGATACTTTTGATTATACTTATGAAATTCCAACAGTAGATGGTATCCGAAATACGGATTTAATTGATATTAGACCTAGAGTTTCTAATTACACCGTTACTGAAGATGTGAGATCTCCTCTAGAATTCTATGGAAGGGAATTTAATGCCTCTGGAAATTCTGCCGCAAATATTTTAGCATCGGATGAAACCATACTAACTAATTTTTCATATTATCTTGGAAGAATTGATAGCATTTATGTAACAAAAGAGGGTAATTTCCAAGTTAAATATGGTACTCCATCTGATTCTCCTAGAGAACCAGTAATAGTTGATGATGCATTGAAGATTGCAACCGCAGCATTGCCTCCATATCTTTATAGTATCGATAATATCTCTATAAGTTTCTTAGATTATAAGAGATATAAAATGTCGGATATTAACCGACTTGAAAGGAGAATTTCATCTTTGGAATATTATACTTCTCTTTCTTTATTAGAAGCAAATACTGCAAGTTTATTCCTTCCTGATTCCGCAGGATTCAATAAATTTAAAGCTGGATTCTTTGTTGATAATTTTACTAATTTCCTTGCCCAAACAACTCTTGTTGGATATAAAAATAGTTTAGATTTAGCAAATCAAATTTTAAGACCAAATCATTATACTACTGCAGTTGATTTAGAATTAGGGCCTGTAGAGGGGATAAACTCTAATTCAGATAAAAGATTTATTAATCCTCAAGGGACTAGTATTAAGAGAACAGGAGATATTATAACTCTTAGTTATAATGAAGTTGAGTGGTTGGAACAATCATTTGGAACTAGAAGTGAATCAGTAACTCCTTTCATGGTATCTTTCTGGCAAGGAACCATCGATCTTACACCAGCATCTGACAACTGGCTTAATACAACAAGATTAGAAGCCAATATTATTAATGTTGAAGGTAATTTTGCAGAAACTGTTGCCGAATTTACTCAACAATTTGGTGGAAATCCTCAAGAAGGATTTGGATCTATTGTTTGGGATTCATGGGAGACTAATTGGACAGGACAAAGAGAAACTAGACAGGCACGGGAGAATAGATGGGGTGATATGGTTGCATGGAGAAGAAGAGAATTTATTACCAGAACCTTTACACAAGAAAGAATAGTTGGTAATGAACAAAGAACAGGTACACGTAGATTAGTTACCGAACAATTTGATCAGACTTCTCAGGGAGATAGACTTGTAAGTAGAGATCTTATTGGGTTTATGAGATCTCGTAATGTTCAATTTGTTGCAAAACGAGTTAAACCATCTACTGAACTAAATGCATTTTTAGATGGTATAGATGTAACAAGATATTGTGTTCCTAAATTATTGGAAATTTCAATGTCTTCAGGTGTATTCCAGATTGGAGAAACAGTTACAGGAACAACCCGACCCATTGGATCTGCACCACAAACTAATAATCTAGTAGATCCTAGTATTAGGTTTAGAGTAGCTCAATCTAATCATTTAGAAGGTCCATATAATGCTCCTACAAAAACTTATGGGGCTAGTCCATATAGTGCTGAATCTGTTCCGTCTTCTTATTCCTCAACTTCTACCATTTTAAATATTGATGGTTTTGCACTAGCAGATCAACCTCAAGGTTCATATTGGGGTTGGGTAGAAGAAGATATGATTTTAGTTGGTGAAACTAGTGGAGCATTAGCAGTTGTTACTAACGTTAGATTAGTATCTGATATTGGAGCAAACTTACTTGGAAGTTTTTATATCCCTGATCCAGATAGTGGAGTGCATCCAAGATTTGAAACAGGAGAAAAGGTATTTACTCTTATCAATAATGCTACTCTTGATAGAGATAATGCCACCACAATAGCAGAGGAGGGATTTAGATCTACAGGAATTTTAGAAACAGTGCAAGAAGATATTGTTTCTGTAAGAAATGCAAGAATTGAAACCACTGCTTTGAGTGAGACAAGAAATACTGGTGGATGGACAGAAGTTGCAGGAAGTTCAAGTACTTCAGTCCAGATAAGAGATTGGGATCCTTTAGCTCAATCGTTCTTTGTTGAAGATCCTAATGGAGTTTTCTTAACAAGTTGTGATGTATACTTTGCAACAAAAGATGATACAGGATTACCTGTTACCTTCCAATTAAGAACAATGGAAAATGGAACACCTACAACTAAGGTTATTCCATTCTCAGAAATTGTAAAATCTCCATCTGATATTACTGTTTCAAATACTGGAACGGTTGCAACTACATTTACATTCGATGCACCAATTTATGTTGAAAGTGGGACTGAATATGCAATTGTTATTCTTTCAGAATCTTATAAGTACTCTGCATTTATTTCAAGAGTAGGAGAAACTGATTTAATAACAGGAACATTTGTTTCTCAACAACCATTCTTAGGTTCTTTATTCAAATCTCAGAATGGATCTACATGGGAACCAAGTCAATGGGAAGATTTGAAATTTACCCTTTATAGAGCTGATTTTGCATCTACAGGATCCTTAGAAGTTTATAGTCCTGAACTTTCTCAAGGTAATAGTCAAATTGCTACTTTATTACCAGATCCTTTAAATATAACTGCAAGAAAAGTAAGGATAGGAATTGGATCTAATTTAGAAGATGCTGATTTACAAATAGGATATACTGTAAAACAGTTTGGTAGTAATGCTACTGGTAATTATGTTGCTAGTGCAGGAATTGCAACAGGAACTTTAAATATTATTAATGCAGGTATTGGACTTACACCAACATCAGGTGGATATGTATTCCCAGATGTTAAACTAAGCAGTATAACTGGAAGTGGTCTCAATGCAACTGCTAAGATCACTGTTGAAAATGGAGTTGCAACTGGTGCAACAATTACGGCTGGTGGTGATGGATTTGTTGCAGGTGATATTCTAGGAATAGGAGCAACAGGTATTGGTAATGATGCGATAGGATCTAATGTTAGATTATCTGTTGTTGGAATTTCTAGTGTGACTCAATTAGTTCTTGATAAGGTTCAAGGTGATTTTGTAACAGGAGCTGGTAAGACAGTTCAATATCTCAACTTGTCTGGAATTACCACTGACTTAAATGGTGCTAATAATGTAGGAGGAAATGTTTCAATTTCTGAAATTATTGAAGTTAATAGTGGAACCAATATAGTTGTTAATCATAAAAATCATGGAATGTATTTCAGTGATAATTATGTAACACTTTCTGATGTTGCAACTAATATTATTCCAACTAAATTAACAAATGATTTAGATTCAACCGCTACTGGTGATATTGCTGTTGATGATGTTACTAATTTAGATACATTTGAAAATGTAGGAGTTGGAACTACCAATTATGGATACTTGAAGATTGGGGATGAAATCCTTTCATATAGTTCTGCATCAGGTGCAAATATAGGTATTACTTCTAGATCAATTGATTCTACATCAGCTAAAGATTATCTTGCGGGAACTCCAGTTTACAAATATGAATTGAATGGAGTTTCATTAAGAAGAATTAATAAAACACATAATTTAGCAAATGTGTCCATTGCGGATGCAATTACTTTTGATTCCTATACTATTAAATTAGATATGGGTTCTAGTGGATTGGGCAGATCTACTGGAGAAAGTTTCCCTGTATTATATGCAGGAGAAACTGAAGCAGCAGGGGGAATAAATGTAACTGCTACTCAGAATATTCCTTTTGAAATAATTAATCCTAAAATTCAAACTCTTGCAGTTCCAGGAACTGATATTTCTGCACAAGTAAAAACTATTACAGGTGTAAGTTTGGATGGAAGTGAAAGTGGTTATCTTGAACAAGCATTTGAATCTGTTGCAATAGGTGAAAATAATCTTCTTTCTACTCCTAGAATCATTGCTTCTAAGATTAATGAAACAAATAAATTAAGTGCATTACCTGGAAATAAATCTTTAAATATGCAAATTAATTTATCAACTGTGGATTCTAGATTATCACCTGTGATTGATAGTCAAAGAATGAGTGCTATCTTTATTTCTAATAGAGTTAACGCTCCTATTGGAGTTAGTAGTTACATAACTGATAACAGAGTTAATAGTCTGTTTGATGATCCTAATGCTTTCCAATATCTTTCTAAAGAAATTGCATTAGAAAATGCAGCATCTTCTATCAAAATTTTAACAAATGTTTATTTAAATGATAGTTGTGATATTAGGGCATTCTATGCAATTAGTAATAATGAAAACTTTGAACCAGTTTATAGACCTTTCCCAGGATATAATAACCTTAATGAAAGAGGAGAGGTAATTGATCCAGCTGATAATAATGGAAGACCTGATGTATTTGTTGCACCTACTAATAATCAATTAACTGAACCTGATTCAAATGATTTTAAAGAAAGATCTTTTACTGCAAATGATCTTCCTTCTTTCAGATACTATAGAATCAAACTTGTAATGACTTCTACTAGTCAGGTATATGTTCCTCGTGTGAAAGACCTAAGAGTCCTAGCACTTGCCTAAAATGTCTTATCTTAAAGTGGAGGGTCATACTGGACTGTATAGAGACCCTAAAACCAATTCCATTGTGAATAAAAATTCCACAGGATACAGTGAATATATGTCTCAGAAAAAACTGAGACATAGTGAAAATGATAAAATAGATAACATGAAAGACGATCTTGATAATTTAAAAAATGAGATTAATGAAATTAAATCTTTACTCAAGGAGTTAGTAAATGGCTAATCAAAATATAACATTTGATGTTGCATCAGGAACTCCTTATGAGTCAAATTTGACCATTAATGGCGGTGCTAATTTTAGTAATATATTTACGGTAACTAATCCTAACGGAACTGCTTTTAACTTTACTGATTATAGTGGTTCTTCTCAGATGATCAAGAGTGTTGGAGTGGGTGCTACCGACATCGTTGCTGCCACATTTAGTGTTGGGTTTACTAGTGAAGCTGGTGGAAAAATAGAAATTTCTTTAGGATCCACTGCATCTAGAAATTTAGCAGGAGGAAGATATGTTTATGATATTTTAGTGAATTCTGCTTCTTCATCTAATACTACAGATGTATTAGAAACTGCTATATCAGTAGGAAGCACTGCTGGTATTGGAACAACAACATTTACCCTGAATAAGGTTACTAATGTTGCTGTTGGTGACTCAGTAACAATAAGTGATCAACTTACAGAAGTGCCTGTAGTCACTGTTTCCACTGGTAATACCATTGAAGTGGGAACTGCCTTCACATCGGGGTCTCAGATCCTTCCTGGTACTGCTGTAACCTTCAGTAGGGTATCTACAGCGTCTACAATTTATAGACTAGTTCAGGGTTCGATTATAGTTAAAGCAGGTATCTCTTCTGCACCTTCCTAAATAATTTCACAGGAATAGTAAATACATGGCACAACCAGCAAGTCGAGCACAGTTAATAGATTATGCTAAGAGGCAGTTAGGAGCCCCTGTGCTGGAAATTAATGTTGCGGATGAGCAAGTAGAGGATATATTGGATGATTCTATTCAATATTTTCAAGAAAGGCATTTTGATGGAGTATTACAAACATATTTAAAATATCAATTTACGCAAGAAGATGTTGATAGAGGAAAAGGTCCAGGTGAAACTAGTGTTACGGGAATAACAACTACTACTGCATCTTCAACTATTGATGGGGTATCAGTTCAGTTTGATTGGAAAGAGAACAGTAATTATTTACAAGTACCACCTGCTGTTATTGGGGTATACAAGGTATTCCGTTTTGATGGTGCTAATACTGCTACTAACAATATGTTTAGTGTTAAGTAT
>VTLG01006019.1_pt1 | contig 27096 bp, 55 predicted proteins | sample 4694571 | NCBI WGS metagenome assembly VTLG01 (sample SAMN12604809, study PRJNA352737) | marine metagenome | biome: ENVO:00000447; feature: ENVO:00000209|ENVO:00000569|ENVO:01000036; material: ENVO:00002151; isolation source: viral sequences binned using virsorter ...
AAGTCAGGATAATATCTATGTGGTTTGCCATCAACACCTCTATAAAATATTGATAGTTCTTCACTACCCCATTCTATAATCTCTCTGGTTCTGTCACAATAATTCATAAATCTTTTTTCCCAACTTGATCTATAAACTACGTTCTTTACATTACCTTTATACTTTGATGGATTAGAGGGCGTAAAAGTTCCCTTGTACGCCCTTCTATCTATGTTTGGTAGTTTTTTAAATTTACGCATTAACTATCACGCCGTCAGTAGATAAAATCTCTGTATTTACATCTAACGACTTGCATAGTTCATATAAATTAATCTCTGGTTTGTTTTTTCTTTTTACAACGCCATTGTATTTTTTACCAAATCTGATTGCTAAGTTCTCTCTAGCAGAACCATGTTGAGTTCTTTTTAGAAAGCTGTCTGAAGATAAAGCAGTTTCTATTGCTGTCTTAACATGCTTGTCTACCAAGTTTGTTTCTTTTGACAATAATACTGCAAGACCAGATATAAAAAGCGAATTAAGTTTATCTTCATCTTCTAATGAATCTTCTAATAACTCACCTGCTTTTTCTACTGGTTTAATTTTATATTCATCAATAGTTTTTAAAAGTGTTTGATAACCTGTTAACTTTGTACCGTTAAAGTCACCAATACCTTTGACTTTTAATCCTAACTTTTTAAGAGTCTTGGCAAATGATAATGCCCAATCCTCTTCAGCAACCCAGGCAGCCTTAAATGCTTGATCTGGTGTTTGTTTATATAAATGATAACCTTCGTCTGTATAAACCTGTGCTTCAATTCTTCTACATTCTTCAATTGAAGTATCTGGTTTGTGATAGTGTCTGTTTACAACAAGAGGTATTTGCTTTACAGCAGCAAAAACTCCTCTGTGTACACCTGCAACATCTACCTCGTCACCATTAGGTCTAACAAATGTAATTATACCAGAGGCGGATCTGTAATCAAATCCTTTTCGTCTATCAATATTCTCATACAAATTTCTATATGAAAAATCTTCAACGGCTCTGTTATACTTGCCATCTACTTTTAATTTCAAAACATTTTCAGGCGATATTAATGTACCGTTATCTGGCACATCACTTATAACTGAAAAGTTTTTTAGATTGTTTTTTTGTTCTTCTTTGATATGTTTATCAGCGATTTCTGATAAAGTGTAGGTCCCATTTGGGTCCCAGTTTGTTTGTGTCGTCATATTATCTTTCCGAGCAAATAATAATGCTCTAATTTATGATACAAATATTATCGTATCATGTTTATTTATATCTCCTCATGGTGTGGGAGGCCTTTTGGCCTCCCGTTTGAGAAAGTGAGAGAGATAGATTTTAGGAATCGTCTTCAGCTAATTTACTAAAATACGATAGATCGTCTCCATCGTTAGATGATTCCTCTTTCTCTACGGCACCGTTTGAAGATGTAGGTATGTCATTACTGACAGGTGGGAGGTCTATATCTTCTACGGACTCCGTACTTCTTGTTCCAGTAAGAACCTTATTCAGTTTCTCTTTGAGTTCATCATAAGATTTAAAATTACTTGGATCAATGAAGGCCTTTAGAGCGTATTGAGATTTCCATATCTTGTCAATCTCATCATCAGTAGGTTTTAATCTACTAACTGGCTCAAATTCAGATTTGTCATAGTTCCAGTAGCCATCAACTTTTCTGATTTTCAGTTTAAAGTTAGCGCCTTCCCAGAAGTCAAAAGGATTTACTGCCTTTTCATCTTCAAAGTGTGGGTTCATCGCCTCTGATAACTTGTCAAAAATTTTCTTACCATATTTGAATAAGAATACTTTGCCTTCGTTTTCAGGATGTTTAGGATCGCTGACAATATAGATGTTAGAATAGTAAGATAATTTTCTCTTTCTTTTTCTAGCAATCTCTTTGTCTGCTTCTATGCCTGTATTCCATAATCTAGTATTTTCTTCACTAACAGGATCTTTTTTATTTAAAGTTGTTAATGAATTTTCAATATACCATTGACCACCTGGTCCTTGAAACGCATGATTCCAGACTCTTTGCCATGGCATATCTTCGCCTTCTACAGCAGGTAAGAATCTTAATACTGCATAACCATTACCTGATTTATCTAGTTCTGGTTTCCAGAGTCTATCATCTTGGTATGATTTTTTCTTTTCTGGTTGATCTATGGATTTTTCTAGTTGTTTTGTTAAGATGTCAAAATTAGATTTTGACTTTTTTAGATTTTCTAATGCACTTGTCATTTGTATGTATCCTTTGTATATATTGTTGTATGTATTAATTTAAATATTATAGTATTATTTATAATCGTTTTTTCTACTCTTTGCCCATTTTTTTACTTCTTCTTGTTTAACATTATCGTCACTACAAGCTTTCGGCAAAGACCTTTCTTTTATGCACTTCTTCAAGCACTCACAGGTTGAAACAACTTTATCTAATACTTTGTATATTATCTCATCAAACATAGTATCATTATATCACCATTTACGCATTTTGTCAAGCAGTTCTGCCTGTGTCATATATGATAATACCTTCTTATCTGCCCATTCAGACCACTCTTTAAAGGGTTGATTAGTAGGTAGATTATCTGCACTTTTATTAACTTTAAAAAACTTAATATTCTGATTCCATGCAAATAGATCATACCATTGACCTACCCAATTTACATGAGGTGTAGGACCATTTTCTTTTGCCACATAGTGTTTTGTGCCTGCAAATAGATTATTAACTTTCTCTGTATCTGAAACTAAATCGTGGCCTATGAGATATACTTCATCAGGTTTCTCTTCCTTACAAGCAATAAACCCAGCAGAAGCACCACATGCCCAACCATGATCTTTATATTCTGACCAACACTCTCTAATATCTTTAGAATAATCAGGTTCTTTTATCCAAGAAACATATAAAGTATTATGATTGATTTGTTTTTTTATTATCTCTTTGTCACCTCTTGGTGTTTCTTTTTTAGCATTTCTTAATATCTTAACTTGACCTGCTAAATTAGCACCGTGCATAACAAACTCTTGTGACATGCCTCTTTCATTTTGAGTAATTACATCATAGTCTTTTAATTCTTCTAATTCTTGTTTGCCTATCATACCTTCAACAACTGACTCATACATTGGCGTAGGTACTTTAGTCCAGTTTCTAAACCAACATGGTATCTTTTGTGCTATACCGTTATGATATATTTCATGTATAACACCATTGTCAACTGCTGTCAATACATCAATCTTATCTAATTCATCTCTCCATATTGCATTACAGCCATAAACTTTGCCATATTTTTTTAATGGTGTTAAGTCAAATTCTTTTCTACTTAAACCATTGCCTATTAAAAAAACTCTTTTTTTACCTTGTATCACTTCACCTCCTCTTGGCCATCTTTCATCAGCAGTTGGGAATCTATCTGCTTTATTTTGCCTTGATTGTTTCAAACCGATGTCTAATATTTTTTGTTCTTCAAGCGTATGTTCTAAAAAATCTTTAGTCATCTTTTCTTTTTCTTTTTTGTTATGTGTTTATAATCTAAATACATTGAGCACCATTCATAAAAACTATCATTGTTAGCAGGCCAACATTTAGCAAACACTTTATCTTTACGGTGCTCTTTATATTCTTTTCTAACTTCTTCCTCTGTTAATAATTTATCTGTCATATAACCTCATTAAAATCAATATTAAATGATATGATTGTTTTTATTTTACTAGTCATGTTAGGCGGTGATCTATGCAACATGTTAGCAGGAAATAAAAATAAATCACCTTCATTTAACTTTATATCAAATGTTCTGCTTTCTGTAATATCATAAAGTTCTGTACCTAAATTATTAGGCAATTCTAAATAATAAACTGCCGACCAATTGCTACTTACATGATGGTGCCATTGATGTTTAGATCCTTTGCCATATTGTTGATACCACATATTACCAATTGTAAATTTTTTTGTTTTAAGAACCCTACCTATTTTTGACAGATACGGTGATATAAGTTTTGCAAATTTTTTAACGTAAGGTCTATTAGGATTATAACTATCTTTCCAATCAGTATTTGAAATATCATCTAATCTTTCTATCAACCTATATGTTGGTTGTTTTTTTATATAATTCATCATATATTTTTTAAACGAATTATGCTTTTCAACTTTATTAACAAAACCATATGTGTTTAATTTATATTGTATCATACAAATATTTCTTTCATAATAAATTTACACTTTGTTAAGTTTACACTCACAAATGGTTTTAACTTGGCAATCTTAAATGACTTTTCAGGCCATATAATTGTTTCTTTAATTTCTTTATCCCAACGATTGACAAACGACAAAATCTTATCAAAGATGATGACCGATTGTATTGAGACCTTTCCTGAAAGTAATAGCCGTAGCAATCTTGGATGCTGCCCACTATCAACGCTGAAAACATCATCAAAGCGAATATTGTCACCATCAATGACATTACGAATAAGTACGCAATCGTTTCGAAAATTGTACGAAAAAGATTCATTATACTTTCGCCATTTATTGTAAATCGTATCTCCATCTGCTCTTACTAAATCTCCTACCCATGTTTTAGGTCTATCAACAAAATTACTAACATAGTAATCTCGTAAGTTCTCACCATATTTAGTTGCTAATTTATGAAAGAAGAATCTATCATTTCTTTTTATAAATGAATTGAAACTACTATTTACCTTGGCATTGTGCTTAAAATAATCATAATTAGGGGTAGTAAAATGCAACTTGATAGCAAGATATAATGTATATGCTTCATAACTTGTCATAAAGGTAAAGTCGCTGTGCTTGATTTTTCAATCAGGTTTAGCTTCTCTGCTTCTAATTGTATCTTTTCTTTAAGTGATTTGTTAATAAGTGAACCAACACTTGATGGATCTATATCATTTTCTTCACAGAATTTAAGAATAGCATCCATGTATGGTATTTTTTTTTCTTTTACTATTGCTTCAATGGTCATAGCAAACTTTTTACTATTCATTAACATTAAAATTTTCTGACTATATGTCTTCTCAATGCTCTTGTTAGTTCTTCTATTTTATCTATGATTGAAATTAAACTAGGGTCTGTTATATATTGACCTTGTTCTTTTAACTTATCATATTCTTTTAAAGGTATAGTAACCGTGCTTTGCTCATTCTCATAAGTCAAATCATGGTCGTGTGTATCTCTACCTTGTTCGTAATCATCGCTCATAATTTACCTGCCTTTAGGTATATTATATCAGATATTACTATAAAGTCAAGCCTGGTTTTACTAGATTAGGGTTTAATTGTAAATCAAATGTTCTAAATAAAACACATAGATCAGGACTTGTAGGTGTTTCTGCTATCGCAGCCATTTGATAATCTGGACTTATATATACGGTAACCACATAGACCACTTGACCTTGTTGTTGACCATTCTCTCTACCATAACTTACACTAACAGGTGTAAATTCATGTTTCGCTACCCAAGCTGCTATATCTTCTCTGGGAGCACATACAGCTGGCATTTGTGTCCAATAAAAATTAAATGTATCTTTTTCTTTTTCAGGCTGCAAATGATTATTAGCATTTACAGAAACGCTTAAAAAAAGTGACAACAGGATTGTGATTAGTAATTTTTGCATGTAAGTATTTATGCAATCTCTGACAATTTTTGTTTATGTCGTTCTAAAAATTCTGCTGTGTGTTTATAGAATAAGTCTTGGTGTTCTTTGATCTTATCTTCGCCATGTATCCACTCTTGCACTTCACCACTTTCACATGTTGCAAGCACAACCGTCTGCTCAATTTTCTTATCAGGATACATTTCTTCAAACATTTTGGCATACGCTGAGCATTGTAAGAAGTTACCATAATTGTAATCTGCGTCCCGTCTTTTTGTAGAGGTCTTAAAATCTACAATAGATAGTTTACCTTTATACTCTGCGACACAATCCACCTGACCTGCTACACCTATTTCTTTTGAGTATAGGTATTCTTCTAAACAATTTATGTTATCAATTCTAGCAAGATATGGTTTTATAAGTCTGAATAATCCTAATGCGACAACATTGGTCACACCATTACTCTTGTCATCTTCGTTATTAAGATGGTTCTCTATTAATTTGTGGGTTGATTTACCTCTGTTGGTAGAGGTTACTGATATGTAGTTAGCCATTTGTTCGCCAACTGCTTTTCGCCACGCTACAATCTTCTCTTTTCTTTCTGGTATGTCACCGAGAATAGAAGTCACGGAAGGCATATTAACACCATCAATAGTGTAGTATCTAACACCATCATGGTTCTTACCTTTCACGCCTAGACTTTTAGGCAAAACAGATTCATTTAACTTTACATGTTTAAACATAATATACCTTCCTTATTATATTTACAATCTTAACACAAAAAACCGCTTGTGTCAAGCATTTAATTACTAGTTGATCCTTCAATTCATTAATGAATCGACAACATCATCTTTAGTAGGACCTGTGTTATTACTATATTCTTTTTGATAAGAGGTCTTACCGTTTGATCCTTTTACTGCTCTCAAATATTCTTTTCTATTTTGATCTGCACCTTTATAAGAACAATGTACCCATCCGCTATTTGGTTCTTCTGGTTTCCAAAATTCTAATATTAGTTGGTCAAAATCAAGGTTGTCGGCAATATAATCTGCTAATTCTTTATTTGACACGCCATAGATTTCAAAGTCGGCAGCTTGGCCTGAAGCATGCTGTGAAGTAGTGCTTGATCCAATTGCTACACATAACTCTGGTGATCTAAAGCCAGATGATACTGAAACAACTTTACCGAAATGATCTCTAACAGGTTGTAAAATGTGTTCACATAACCTTTGTAGATTTTCAATATTATCCTCGTTAGGATTATTATTGATACTCTTTCGTTCAGCCGTTTGACTTTTTATCAGCTCAGCTAGCGTGAAGTTTTGACTTAATCGCATTTAATTTATCCTTTGCTAATAGTTTTATTTTCTTCAAGGTTTTCATATCATACCATAATTTATTTGATCTGTCAATATTTCTTTTTGACTCAATCTCATTTACTGCTCTTTTTAGTTCTTTATGATGAGCTTTCGCTTCTAACATAATTACCCCCTTGTAAGTTTTAACAATTTGTCCATCTGAGCCTTGATGATTGGTCCTCTGTTAGGCCAATGTATGTAAGGTTCATTAGACTTTGAAAGATTGTATAAAAATGGTAGTACAACCTTTTCAATCTCTTTAAAGCGCTTTTTAACATCTGCATCCTGTATCTCTTTATTCACACTTTCCTTTTCAGATACTATTTGCATAACTTCATTCATCATAGTTTTTATTGATGACACATCGCTTTTAACTTTTGCTATTTCTAGGTTAGTTGTATTTAAATCTTCTTTACCAACAGATGGTTCTTTACTTTCCTCTGCTGGTTTACTTGATACAGGAGTAAAACCATAATCGGTATTAGTGTCAAACTCACGCATAAAATCAGGCATATCACTCATTAGTTTTCTCCTCTTTTTCGTTTTGTAGTTTGTATATCTTTGCTGGTGTGGTTACTAAATCTGATTGTTTAAATTGTAGTGGTCCTAATGTTCCTATTGTTTCTCCTAAGCAACCAGATAATAGGAATCCTGCTGTTATTAAGGGCAGGATCCTTAAGCAGGTAATACCTGCCCTATACAATGAGCGGATTGACTTACTAAACTCTGGTATACGACCGTTGTGTTTCAGTTGCTCGCTCTGTACTTTATTATTTATTTTTTGATTTCTGTCTAGCACGGTGTTTTTTAATGACATTATCTGTCTGTACTTCCTTAATTGTTCGTTTTCTATGTTCTTTTGCAAGAGCACTTTTAGGATGTGCCTCTGCAACTTTACTTAATACTTCATTAAAGCCTTGATCGTTTTTGTGTGTAATACCTTGTATGCCACCTATAATATTTACTGCACCTATTCTTTGTCTTATATGTTTATTCTTTGAAAGATAATCTTCCATTTCAGAAATTGACATCATTTCATCAAATGTTTTTTTTGTTTTTGAATTGTAAAAGGTGTATATTGGCATTTATGATAATGATAGATGATAAGATAACTGACTTGTTGCCTCTTGCATATCTTCTAATATACTTTCTAAATCTATTTGTCCTTCTATTAGTTTGTATGCTTCATTTATCCTATCTGCCTGTTTATTAACTTCAGATTTAACAATTTCTTTATCTGCATAGTTCATAATACCAGGTCTTAATTCAGCACTAAAATTTATTCGTTGACCTGTTTTGCCTTGATATGTTTCTACTAACCTATCATTGAGGTCATTAAATTTTGTATAATATTCACCTAACGCCTCATGTTCAGAATATGATTTTGTTTGCCAATGATACGCTTGAATATCATTAAGGAAGTTCATATTCTTTTGTATAAAATCTATCATAATATTATTTATAACTTACATAAACAACAAATACTAAACACATTATAAAGCCTGCGATAAGCACATGATTGCCTAAATTAAGTAAACTCTTACCTACGGTGTGTGGATTTTTAGGATCTATTATATTTTTCACTTTTCTATTATACCTTGTATATCTGTTTCTGGCATTAAAAAATATTCTTTATCATCAACTTTGATTTCTTTACCAGCAAAGGCAGCAAACTTAACCTCATCACCTTCTTTAACCGTCATAGGTAATCTTTCACCTTTACTAGTTTTTTTACCAGGCCCTACTGCAACAACAATACCTTGTTGAGGTCTTTCTCTAGTGGTCATAATAATACCACCTTTTGTTTTTTCTTCGTCCTTTTCTTCATAATCAATAAGGACATTATCACTTAATGGTTTAAATGTTATTGACATTCTCTACTCCTTCTTTGAACCAATCTGGCATTTTTGATGGTGCTTTCCATGTTGCAAATCTAACTTTTTTCATTATATAGTATTTACGATAAGACGCAACTGAATCACCAGGCACGATACACTCATCAGGCATAGCAGGTGTAGCGTCTGTGCCTATCGCTCTTACGTTTATATTCTTTGGTGGTTGTCTTAACAACTCACCTAATTTTTCTACAGCAAGATGATCTTTTGTGTGGTTATATCTTAACTTATATTCATCATTCATAGCCATCATATGTTTATATAACCATATGTAATTGTAAGCAGACTTCATAACCCATTGTGTACTAGGGTGTTTTAACCAACCTGCTTTGTAAATGATTGCTTCTTCGTTAGGATTTTCTAGTCGCCATCTTTTAATTTTTCTACCGTTCTTTGAGTAATCAGTCCACTCTATACCATCTAATACTCTTTTAGCAGTACACAACATTTGAGCAGACTCTAATATCATTTTAACAATATGTTTATCACACATCATCTGAGCTGCTTTTACTGGATCTCTATCTACATAAAATATATTCATTAGTGTATAAGCTTTCTAGTCACATAATCTGACATATTATATTGTTTACCTAGTTCAATGAGTTTGTTATACCACATTGTTTTCATATCATTATCTTTTGCTTCAGCACACGCCTTCGCTAAGTTTTCTAGTCTTTTGATTTTCTGGCCTTTAGTTCTTATTACATCTTCACTTGTCATCATATAATTATTATATCACCTTTCACACATTTAGTCAAGCACTATTTTTTATCATTCCAGTCGTATATTTGATTAAGTTTTACTTTAATTTCGTCTGGATCTAGTTCAGAAATCTCTTTACCAAGTATTTTTCTGAAGTCTTTTTGTCGCTCTCTATATTTTTTGATTCGTTGTTGAGCAATACCTAGTCTATTTTGTAAATCAACTTTTCTGCTTTCTTTAACTAAATTCTTTTTCATTCGCCATTGTCTTAATGATATATTAGCAGCAATTAATAGTAATACTGCAAGGGGATCAAATACAAATATAAGTATCAATATAACAATTCTTACTGCATGGTCAAAGTATTGTTTTGCCTCATCACCATATATAAGTTCAGCAATATATTTAATAGGACCTACCTCTGCTTCTATTTTATCTTGTTCTAATTGTAAACTTGCTTTCTCATTAGTAAGTTCAGCAATCTTATCACTTGCTTGATTGATAGCATTATTTAAAATGTTTCGTTCTTCTTCTTGTTTCTTACGCTCTTTCAAACCTCTGGTGACATATTCTTTATCAATATAAACTTCAAGTCCTTTATCTAAAAGGTCAAGTGTTTTCTGTGCTCGTACTATTATGGTTTCTTGTTGAACAATTTGTTTATTGATTAATTCTATTTTGATGTTGTTGCCTGACACAGGTTTAACTTGATCTAAATGTGCCTTTGATAAGAAACCAAAGATACCCATTGATGTAATGAATATTAAAATTATGATTGCTGTAAATAGATAACCTTTTAAAAGTCTAGGTATATCTGAGCGCCAGTTATGATATAACCAAGAGGCTGCAACTAACTTACCTACTTCTAAAGCAGAACCCATGGCAACAATAGGAATAAATGCGCCAGCAAATAGTGTTGCTAAACCTAGTATAGAATACCCAGCTGCAATAACTGAAATGCTTATCGCTGATAAGAAAGTTAGTATTGTTAAGAACATGTATTATTTAGTTTTTTAAATACTTTTTTTTGTACCATTTATAGAAACTTTTGTCTGTAAATATTTGTACAATTTCATCGGCAGGTACTTGATCTGATCTAATGCAATCAGCAACATCCTGATAATCTGTTATGTCAACTTTACGAGTCATCTTTTGTTTGTTCTCACCCATTGTTATAATAGTTCTATTTTGTTTTGATAAACTCATTGACAATCATCGCCTTGTTTTGATCCTGGCATATCTTTCATTAAGTCAAACATTGGATTGTGTTTTTTAATTGTTTTATGTATTGCCTTTTCATAGTTTTTAAAAGCAACTACATATGCAATAAAGAAACCAATAATTGTTATAGACATACCAATTATAAAAAATATAAAGCCGTGTGTTAAATCAAACATTATTTTTTCTCCAGTTCTCTTATTTTAAATATCATTCTAGCAACTCTCTCATCATAATCCTTTGTGGTTGAAAATGCGTCTAGTGTTTTAATCAATTGTAAAGAATCTTTTGTCTTTTTTCTTAACTCTCTAAATTTTTCATACGCTGGGTGCTCATTTAATAATCTTACATATTCTTTTACACTATCACATTTACTAGCAAATACTCTTACTCCCCAACCAGGCCATTTGTCAATACCTTGTGGTAATAAATGAGGTGTTGATTTTGTCCATGTTCTTATACCAAATAGATTGTTTGCTTCTTTAGCAAATCTACTTGTACCCCAACCAGACTCTAATGCCGCCTGTCCTATAATCATTTCATATGGCACCCTTAAATGTTTAGGTGTATTGAAGTTTATATAATTAATGCACTTGTGCATTGATCTAATAAATTGAGTATCATTTATATAAGTAAATTCAGGTTCTTGTAAATCCATTTCTTTAATTTTATTCATATAAAATTTATCAAGGTCATCATTGACAACTGCAATAGCAGATTTATTTGGATTATATGTTCCCCAATAATAAGTTGCCGTCATTAAAGCCATAACTGCAAATAAAACTTTAGTATAAAACCAAGCCCTATTTAACAATAAATCCCAATTAAATTTTGCCATCTTTGATTACCTTTTTTAAATCTTTTATAGTCTTCTTTTTATCAATCATAATATCATACCATTTATATCTAACCTTATGTTCATTTGATGGACCAATTAGAGGTATATCATATTGTCTTTGAAATGTTAACAGACCTTTTAAATATAAAGGCACTAATATGTCAAGCACACTAACCTTATCAGTATGGTCTTTAGGTACGGTAGGTGTTTTAAAATACCCTTTACCTTTTACTAACATCTGTAATATTTCTTTTGATTTTTTATCTAGTTTTTTCATTATTCACCTTTCTTACATAATATTCATAACTATGGTCACCAAATCTTTTTTGATAAAAACATAGGTTCTTATTATCTAAAAGCTCTCTAAAGCCTTTAAATATTTTTTTACTTGTTCTGCCTGGGAAGTTTTCTAATATATCTTTTTGTAAATGACCAGTATAATATAATTTACTAGTACCTACATGATTGCCTTGAGCAAAATTTTGTATCATCTTAATACTATTTTTAATTTCGTTTTTCAACCACACATCCATAATCTATCTCTTTCTTATAATCGTAAGCCAATATAGTTTACTTTAGGTTCAAAGGACCAGAATAAATCGTTGTGGTTACCAGTATCACCTAGATTCTGCATTTGGTACAAGTGTACCATTTCATGGACTAAAGTATCCAAGAAATCTTTTTTATTAGGATAAGAAGGTAACATTTCTAGTTTGTACAATCTAGTACCTGCTCTTTTCCACTCTAATACTACAACTTGACCTATACATTTTTGCCATTTAAGTTCTTTAATCTCAACTTGACCAAACGGCGATAGTTTGCCATTGAATAGGGCGTTGTTTAATAGTTTAAAATAATCTTTTATATCTTTATATTTTGTGATATATTTTCTTTTGGTAGATGTTTCTTTCTTAAGCTTTCTTCTTAACTTTAAAGCTCTTGACTTTCTTGTAGTTTTACTTGGCACTATTTTTATCCTCTCTATTTAAAAATAAACCCATAACTAAACATGCCAATACAAGAATAACAATCTCTTGTGGCACGTATGTATAAACTATTTGAAGCGACTCAGCAATTATACTAATTACATCCATCATTCATACCACCGTTTTCTAATAGTTTACATTTGTAGGCCTCATCTACTTTCAATCTTAAATCAGCAGCAACGCCATCTAAAATCGCAGGTAAATATGCCTGAAGAACCGAGATTGACTCAATCATAAACTTTTGAGCAATTGCCTCTAGTTCTTTTTCCATAATATATGAGATGTCTATATCAGAACCATTAATAGTTTCAGATACAACATGACCAACCGTTGCGATTGTCTTATCATCTGCCTTTACTGCAAATGGTACAGCAAGACAAATAAAAGCAAATATTAAATTAATAATTAATAATTTTTTCATTACTGCGATCTCCCAGCAGCATTTGCTTTTTTCCAATAATCTTCTTTGGCATAAAACAAAGTTTCATCAACATTGTATTCATCAATACCACACAAGTTGATATTGTCAACTTCTAATACTTTTGTTTTAGCAGTATTAAAATCCATGTTACCTTTAACATAATCGTCAATAATAACATCACTAGCTTTTTCAGCTTCATTCCAATAGTAGTTTTTAACTTTAGACATAACTATTTATTTCCTTTCATAATGTAAGTTTTAATTGTTTTCATACTCATAATATATCAGAAATAGGTATAGTAAACAAGCAAAAAATGGAATAAATGTCCGTTTTTTTTGTTGCTAGGCAAGGGTTCCTAGGGTGCGACAATCTGACATCATAGATGTTCTTACTTTGTTCTGCACCCTACGGTTGAATAATATCGAATCGTATAGAATATTTAGATATTATGAAGTTTTGTAATCATCATTCCAACCAAACGCTTCTTTAACAACAGCGTCTGTAAGACCTTTATATGTAGCATTCAAGTTCTTTTCTTTTACAGAGATTAAAAGCTTCGCCTCATCAGCGTGTAGGCCTTCTAGCATTTGTATGTACATCATTTCTTTTCTAGTCTTTGATAATTTAGGATCTGCACCTTTTACAAAGTGCCATAGTCTTTTAGTTTCAGTAAATAATAACGTATGTTCAGTACCAGCAGGTGCCTCATTTACTTTATATGGTGGCGTACCTTCAGGTAAATCCCATTCTATTTTAGGATCAAATGCACCTTTTAGTATTTGTCTTAAAGGTACAGAGTCATTATCACGCAAGACCTTAATCTTGTCGTCTTTCATTTTAGCATTATTTACTTTAGTTAGAATTTCTGATAGCAATGGAGCAGATGAACCTGCGTAATCCATAGCTTGTGTTGTATTAGTTGGCATTGTTATATCCTCATTTTGTTATCTAATGTAGGGCGATAAACGCCCTACATCTATTTATGCGTAGATATAATTACGCTTTGTAAGCATACGGAGTTCCGTATAACTTTTTGATACCAGCAGCGATAATCGCTTTTGTTGGTGTACCCATTCTGTATGAAGTACCTTTAGCAGTTTTGTTAACATAGATCATGTTACCTTCTGCTCTTAAAGTATCAACAAGTGCTCTAGGTGATACCAAGTCAAATCTGCTTCTCAAAGTTTTCCAAGTCACAGACTCGCCTTTTGATAATAGATTCAAAACCTTTTGTCTTTTTGACATAGTTTTTCTACCTGCTCTTTTAGCAGTTTTTACAACTCTTAAAGAGTCATTAGCGAATAATGATTTAAACATTATATTCTCCTTTTATATTGGCATGATTAAAGTTAATAAGTTTGCCACTCTTAATAACTATCCCAAAGTGCTTTATGGAATTCTTAAAACTTGTCATAGTCTATTGTGATAGCGTATAGGTCTTGTCCTGAACCTTTTGTTATCACAGCCTTATCTGTTTTCTTTTGTAGAGGATGTTTAATACTTTGTGTTCTTAACATCATAGATTTTAATGCCTCTGCAACAAGTTTATAATCTTTTAAAAAATTCTTTTCTGTTACCTTTATATTCTCACTATGTAATTTTATTAATATGTTTTCTGTTATCTCATCACACATCGCCTGACAATATATCTTTTGATGTTCTTTTTTAATTCTATCTGCCATCACCTTATCTTGCTCAGGCGTTGTGGGTCTACGATACTTCTTCGGAAACTGAATTACATTGTCTGGTGTTTTATTATTTGCCATCTGCATTTATCTTTTCACCTTTAAAATTTACTAACCCTTTGTCAGCAAAATGTTCTACTAATTCGTTATAGCCACCGATATGTTTATCATCTATAATTATTTGAGGCATAGTTCTTACTTGTTTACCTACCGCCTCATATAATTCGTCTGGCGTATTAAAATCTTTACCAAACATTTTTTCTTCATACTCAAAGCCTAGGTTCTTCACCATTGATTTTGCTTTATCACAAAATATACAATTAGGCTTTGAGTAAATAGTTATAGTCATTATTGTGTTACCACTTCTACTTCAACATCTTTGTATGCCTTTTCAGCAAGTTCTTTTAACTTGTAGGCGTCAACAACAGACTCAACGGTATAGTTATACATCTTGTTAAACTCACCTAGAGGTAATCTTAACCCTATCCACGCACGGTAGTAACCGTTAGTCGTCATAGTCACTTCCTGAGCGAATACTTCATATCCTCTTACAGGTGTTTCTTTTATATGGTTTACAAGAGCAGACTCTACATCATTTACTATTGTTTTGTTTTGTGTATTACCTAATTCAGAAACAAATATTTTTATCTTTTTATTCATTTCACCTTTGATAATATCTGCCATTTCTGCCTTCGCAATCATTTTTGCCTTGTCTATTGCAAGTTCTAATGATGGTGAAACAGCAGTACCTACACCGTAGATACATTCTTTGTTTTTAGTTTTGCCAAATCTTTTTTTATCACACGCTTTTGATTCTGCAATATCAGCCATATACCAAGCAGGCACTTTTTTAACCGTCTTGTTACCTTCTTTTTTGATTGTATATGTTTGATTAGCACAATTAGTTAGTAATAAACCTAGAGTTGCAATCATTACATATTTGAGCATTTTACTCATTCACTTTCTCCTTCACATTATTATACACATTATACACGATTTCCTTTGTTTTGTCAACAGCCTGTGTATTCTCAACCGTTTTAACAAAGGGATCCCAAGTAAAAGCAATACAAATCCACGCAAATACTAGGATAACTGCGGTCTTAATCATCTAATTATCTCCCATTCTCCGTTAGGTTTTAAACACGCATTACCAGGTCTTTTGAACCAAGAATCAGGTCTTGCATATTTCCGACAATACAACGGCGCATTATCATCTTTATAGTAAAACTCAGCAAATAATTCCCAATATCCAGGTTTCTTTGCCTTTTCTAATTCTATTTGTTTCTTTAGTTCTTCAATTTCTTCATTCTTTGTTAGACCAAACTTGGTATCACTACAATGTAATTCTTCTTTTTTAATAATGTTGTCGCCTTCTTGTTTAATAACTACGGTCACAAAGCACCATTGACCATCAGGTGTAACCCAACGCTCTTTTACTTTTTGACTCATAACATCTTCATCTCTTGTCACCTCTATCATACCTTCAGTTGTATTTACTTTTGATATAGGATAAATCTCACCAGATAGGTCGCCGTTCTCATTAGCAAATAGATATGTACATACTAATAAAAACACAATACTATAAAACATCATTTTCATATAGACTCTAGGATCAAATGGTGGTATCATCTTATCAATACCCTTCCGTCAGGTAAAATACATGCCGTACCAAAATCTGTATTTCTAACAGGACCACTACTGAAATATGCAACAGGCCATGCTGGTTCAATACTGATAGTTGATTCATATGTTCTACACTTGATAGGTCCTTCGTACCATGTTTTAGTTGTTTTAATAATACCATGACTATTAGTTTTAGGATTATGCCAGTTTGTTATATTAGGTTTATTAGGTGCCCCTATTAAATGATCTACAAAATAATTCTTATGATTATTAAAATCGTCATTCCATATTTGATCTGCACCATGTACTGCACCCACGGCTGCACATAAAGCGATAGCCTCAGGACTATCTAATACACCTGCACAAGTACCACCTGCTGTCACAGCACCCATACTTGATCCTGATGTAGATACAATCCAAGATGAACCATTGTGCTGATTAGAAGCACAATTAGTTAATAGTGTCAATAGACTCAATAATAGTATCTTCTTTATCATTTTTTTGTTTTTTCTTATTATCTTTTTCTTCTTGTTCTTCTCTTTGTTGTTTCATCCAGTATGGTTCAATACCGTGTTTCTTATACATGTACATTTCTGGATCTCCAGATTGATACATCTTAATTAGATTATCAAAATTAATATCTAAATGTCTGTATTGATTAGGATGTTCTCTTTTTGCGTCAGCATGTCCTTGCAAATATGCAATTCTGTGAGCAAAACTTTTTTTCTTTTTCTTTTCGTCTTTATTTTTTACGATATTAAATTCTTCGTAAATCATTTCTTTAGTCATCATAATGAGTATCCTCCACTTTTTGTTATCATTTGTTTACTATCTTATCATTGATTCGAATTATTGTCAAGCATGAAAAAAGCATTGATTTTACTAGGTTTTATCATGGTTGAAACCCGAATAGTCGTAATTATTGTCTTCAAAATCTTTAATATTACTAAAAAATTCACTATCTACTTTACCTTTTGCAAGTAGTAAGCAATCGGATTGTATATTTTCTATGTGATTCTTAATATGTTTATCTGATGGCGGAGTATTTCTTAACTTATCCGCCATCTTCTTAACAGAATCTATCTTATCACAAAATTGTTTAATCGTGTGACTCATCTTTTTTTTCACCCAATAGGCCAAACTTCTTAACAAGGTCAGCAAAATCTTCTCTTGTTTCTGTCCAAACCTTCGTTTGATATTCTATTGTCTTTTGTTTTTCTGATTCAAACCAGTTTAATACTGGATTTGCATTTGCCATCTTCATTGATATAATTATAACAACAATTATAGAGCAAATGAATAACATAATGTTTTTAAGATCCCACATTATACTTTCCTTCCCATTGTTTTAAAATCAGTAGCGTCAACAACTTGATAATTACCTTTGTTGTAGGCGATACCGATGGTTTTACCTTCAGGCAATTGTGCTTTTGGTTTTGTTCTTTTTACACAAGCGCCTGGTATTCTATCACTTGTTGGTATAGAATTTCTTTTAATGCCATTTATATCTAATGTATAATCTGGTCTGTCAAATCCTTGTAAAGTTCTTGTAAAAGATTCTCTAGTAATCTTTTGCCACTTTAGTTTTTTAGTTCGTTTTTTTCTTGTCATATAATCCAGTAACCAGCATAACATCATTTTGAGAGTCTGTCAAGCCACCATTTTCTTCAAGTTTATCTAGTATTTTATTACCTGTAGCAATCATTTGTAAAACATTTTTATCTCTTACTTTTAAATAATCGCCTAATTGATTTAAATAGTCCTTAGCGTCATCTAACTTGCCTTCGTCTATATTATCTTTTATCATTTCAATAGTATCTGGTATTGTCTTCATACCATTAATATCTAAATCCATAGGTTTAATTTTTTTCATATCATTTTTTATCTCACTCATAACTAAAATATTTTACCTTTCCTTCTACATAACCAAACTTTTTAATTTTTTTGTCTGGTTTTGTAAACATAGTATTTGCGTCACCTTGTTTATAACCTTTCTTATGAGATAAAGTTATATGAGCAGCACCTTTATCATGTCTTTTAATTTTTTTATCATTCATAAGAAACATATCACCAACCCATAATGCGTCAATATTTTTATTTGATCTGTAACCTTTGATTAAAGCACCTACTTTTTTACCAACAAGTTTTGAGTATTTGTCATAAACTTTTTTTACAGGTTTGTAAGCAAGTGTTATATGATCTGATACCATAACAGGCATTGTAGCATTTTTACTAACTACATTTTGACTCTGTTTGTCTAATTGAATAGCAAAGTATCCGTTCATTATTTTCCTCTTTGACTCTCTGCTTCTAAATTTAAAGCAACATCAACATCTGATTCTTCTTTTAAACTAATCTTTGTTAATTGATGTGGTTCGTTTTCATCAGCCCAAGTATCAATATGGATATCTTCAGCCTCAACTGCTTCATCTAAAGTCTGATTGTAAGTATCGGTATCATATTTTACTTTACCGATATATTTTGTAGTATCTGACTCTACATAGTTAGCGTCAACCATATATGTTTCAACACCATCTGAAGCGTCAACTATATCTTTGTTGATTGCACTATGTTTAAGACCACCGTGATCTGAAAATAATGTATCAGCCTCATCTTTATCTTTTGCCAATACATCTTGTTCTACCACAAGTGTATAATAAGTTTTTTTTCTGTATAGGTTTTTACCTACATCATCTTTAAAAAACATTACATCTGTTTTATTGTCTCCCATAAAAGTTTCCTCCTTCTCTTTTTAGTTCGTTCTTATATGTTCTAGCGTCTAAACTTTTTGTAAGTTCAGGTGCAAAATCGTATTTAAAAAATTGTCTTGTATTCCACAACTGACCATAATCATTAAAAAATGATCTATCAGATTCAGTAATATCTTCACCAAATTCCTCTGCATATGTTTTGTAATATTCGTCACCCACAATAATTTCTACATAAGAATAACCTGTATAATTTGTAGCAACATCTTTATAATTCTTTTCACAGAAAGCTTTTACTTTATTTTTAAAAGCGTCATTATTCATTCTGTTTAAATATTTGATTGGTACGTTTCTGAATATAGTATGATATATAGGAAAGAAATCGTGGTCGTCTGGATCTTGGTATTCTTTTGCGAATACTAGATTAAATGTGTTATTTTTAGTAAGTTCTTTTGACATATGCACTAATAATACACTATATTAGATTATAAAACAAGCACTTTTTGGTATAAAAAACCCTTATTTTCTGCGATTTTTAAGGTATTAGGGGGCGCATTATGTCGCACTTTAGTGAAAAAGTGACTATTTCCAGTAGTTTTTGACCCATTCACCCGATTCGTACTGCATAGCATAGTCAGGATTAGGGTGTCCATGAAATACACATATCTTAGCATTCTTTTTAAAAGGGTGTTTTTTAGGTAGATATTTCTCATATTTCTGTGGTTGTCCTCTTTCAGGCCACTTAAAGGAGTATGTCCAGTCGTCTGGTAGGATTTGAGTCATTTCATGTCTTAACATCATATCGGTTATAACATTCTGATCTCCGTGCATAGGATCATATAGAGATTTATTTTTCATATAATCATCATAGATAAAACTATGATGTTTTAGATTATATCTTAACACGCTTGAATTAATAGTTGTAGTTGGTTGCCCAAAATCTCTTATACATAAAAAGTCTTCATCTTTGTATTGAGTAAAAAACTCATCAAGGTTATCTAATATAACAACATCTAAATCCATGTATAGAATATTACCCTCTATATCTAATCGTTTATCATAAAGGTGCATTTTATTCCACCAGCCGTCAAACTGAGGATCAGGTATTCTAATAGGTTTCACATGTTCAGCAAAAGCATTATTAGTTTCGTCTGTTAAACAATAGAAGTTAAATTTACCACTAATGTTTCTTTTGCACATACTATAAAGTATGTTAACAAATTTAATAGGATATTTTGTTCCCCAATGAACACAAATAACATTATTCATTTAAGATCCTATACGCTGTGCCATCTTCTATTTCAGGTATTGTAAATTGATTATGAGATAAAATATTTAACCATGGTTCTACTTCTTTTCTACCAGGTTTGTAAGGTGTGTTTATATTAGGTAGATTGTTTATTGACATTTTATAAGCAATATTATGAGCATGTGTTAATACTGGCACTTGATTTAAAACTGCGTCAACAGCTGCAAGACTCATATTTGTTATTAAACAATGACAATTTTTTAAATCATCTTTTATATTTGTATCCCACCACTCGTTACCAGGTCTAGGTTTATTTCTAAATTTTATAGGTCTATCAGTATGTTGTCTTAATTCACTCTTAACACTTTCAACCCATTCATCTTGCGATATATCGTTTATGAATTGAGTAACCGTAGGAGATGAAGGGCATAATAAAATATGGTCACCATCTGACCAACCCTTAAATTTTACATCTATGCCTTGTTGTTCTAAAATACCTAATCGTTCAACTGATCCTGACTTACCATTTTTAGTGTGAAGACCACCTTTTACTATTCTAAAATAAGTCTTATCATAATCGTGTATTTTAGGTTCTGGATACCTTGTTATTTGTTGAGTAAGATAACCATTATCTACATACCACCATTCTTCGTTTCTTTCAATACAACCTTTTATATGTGTTATATTTTTACCTGCAAGTCCCCAAAAAAAATGTATAGGTCTCATTTGAGTATCTTGCCAACCTTTTTGAATAGCAGGCCATAGTTGTTTAGATAAACATTTATCCCATGGTATATCGTGTGTTATTATCATAAATCTATCTTTATTGTATCATCATATAAAGTAAACCATTCATGTGAATAATCACAATCTTTATATTCTTTAAAATAAGGACCACCTAATGTGAAGTGTACATTATTTGCCATAACATTATATTCATATTCTCCTACTAACCAGTTCCAAGATTTAGGTATCTTACCTATCTGTTTATCACTACTTAGCCATTTAAATTGATGTAGTTCTAAACCACTAGCAGTTCTAACATATTCAGGTGTTAATAATTTACATTTGGCATTGTTCATCAACATCATTGACGACCAGTTCTTTTTAGGAAACTTTTCGTTCTTTGCACCTCTAAACTTTACATCCTGTTTAGGTTCATAGTTATGTTGACAACACATCACAGCATAATCATCATCTCTCATATTCCATAATGTGTTTATATCAGTTCTAACCATCATGTCACAATCCATAAAGATTGACCAACCTTCATAGTTTGATAGATAAGGAACAAGAAATCTACTAAAAGCAAATTCAGTTGATTGATTGCTTTGTTTCTCTCTAATAAAATGATTCTTAATAGTATTTAAATCTAGTGGTACAATACTAACTGGTTCACTAGACAATCTTCTAATGCTCTCTGATAAAACATGAAAGGCAATCTTCTCACCTTCATCATAGCCTATAAAAATTCTAATCATACTCTTGCCTCTGGACTCTTTCCTGATAACTTTCTATTACCTTTTGTGTGATCGTATATAGGACCTAATACTGATCTTGCTTGCACATGACCTTCTTTATCGTCTCCTATGTTATGATTTTTTACACCCTTTGCTTCAAATCTTTTTCTTACAACATCCCATATATACGAGTCATGTTGCTCTTTCTCTTTGTATATTAAATCTTTATCGTACATCTCTTTCATAGCTCTAGCATAATTTTTAGTTTCAGGATGTGACATATTAAAATATAAAAAACCACATTCACTATAACTAGGTCTGCCTAAATGAGTCATCATACATTCATCTCTGTGAATATGTTTACTAATCCATTCACCATCTATTGGTTTATAAAATACACTATCTGCGTCTATACAGATTATACCATTATAGGCATTACTTGCTTGTAATATTGCGTCTGTATAGGCATAAACTTTATAACAAAATCTAACACCGTCTGTTCTATAATCATTATTTTTTTCTTCATAACTTGTAAACTTATGTCTATCTTTATTTCTATCTACAAATTCTTTTAGTTCAGGTATTTGAGCGTACATACCTGTATCTTCATTATAAACTTTTAATTGAAAAGGCCAGTTGTAGGTTTCTCTAAATCTATGAGCATAGGCTGACTCTAGTTTGTTATTAAATGTTGTGACTACTAATATATTCATATAAATGTTCCCAAGGTTTGCCTTGTTGTATTTCTTGTACACTCCATTGAGCATATGCTAGATTACATAATAATCGTTCTCTTTTGCCCATTTTAGGATACTCAATATCGTTTAAACTATGAGATGATATTTCCCATACAAAGTTGTATTGACTAGTAGGTATGACTGGCACACCGTCTAGGATTGCGTCTAAACTACTGCCTGAGGTGTATGCTACGCAACAATGAGCATTCTGTAAACTATCTTTTATAGACACATTCTCGTCATATTTAACTTGTTTAGTATCATGGAAGTTTCTACTTATAACCTCTTTTATTTTATTACCATTCTCTGGATGATCTCTAAAAACAATAGGTCGTTTTGTAATTCTTAATAAATGTCTTATGGTTGTAGTTGACCATAAATCCATATCTGCACCTAGTAGAGAAGCGTCATTTAGATTTTGACCTAACACTAATATGTGATCGCCTTTTGTTCGCCAAGGTTTAATTGTTAAACCTAGTTTCATAAATCTATCTGGCTTACAATCTTTATTATTAAACTCTGCTAGATTATTAAGATAATGATTCAAACCAACTCGGTAATAATTATGTCTTCTACCAATAGTTCTTCCTAGTAATGGTGTTTCTATTATGACAATAGGTTTTCTACCATGTTGTTTCACAATATCATTTTTTAATATGTGATGTGGTGCTCTATCCCACTTATAATCTTTTTTAGATAACTTCTTCCAAGAGCCAAAGATTACAGCAACATCACATTTTTGATACACCTCTGAATTTGTCATTTTTGATTCAGGTATCTTATTCTGAAAATCTCTTAATAATTGTTTGTCATGTTCTGCTGTAGCAGAAGCTTCATAAACTAAAATCATTTACTTACCTTTTAATATTATTGCCTCACTTAAACATTTATTTCTAGGTCTATTTAAAAAACATTCATACTTGTAATTTAAATCTTTTAATAATTGTTCATATTGATTTAAGCTTTCCTCATTATTAATAAGTTTAACTTCAAACTCTATTAATAAAGCTTTAAAATCTATATCATTATCTATAATCTCTCTGCAAAAATCCCACCAAACACCTTCTATATCTGCCTTTATAATATCAACTTGTGGCATATCATCTTGCATTATTGTCTTTAGGTTTTTACAATCTACTTCTATATGAGCTGGGTTCTCACCAAATTGAGGTAAAGGTAATAGTGAATAACATTTAGACAGATCATTTTTGTCATAATAAAATTTCATCTTACCATTGTCTTTTGCATAAGCAACTTGGTGAAATGTCATTTTATCTTTGCCAGGAAAATTTGTTTCCCACATCTTAACGGTGTCAGGTGTAGGATCATATAGATGTATATTCATATTAGGATTATCTTTTAACATTGATTGCTCCCAACCAACATCTCTATGTACGCCTAATGATAATACATTTGTACTTTCTTTAACTATGTAATCAGGCAACCAATAGTTCTTATATTGTTTAAACTCCTGAGGTTGTAAATATATACCTTCTAATCTTTTTATTTCTGTTAATAATTTTTGTTGTTCTTCTTCGTTCATTCTACTTTCCAATCTGTTTCAAATGTGACATAATTAATTTGTATCCCCCTTCGCTCGGTTCTTATCGTCTTGCCCTTCTCCATACCATGCCATTTGTTAGGACCATGAAAGATATAGCCAAAGTTATGCCAAAAAGGTACCGTATGTTTTAGTTCTAACTGCTCATTATATAAGTCAGTACCTAAACTTATATCTTCGGCAGTATCATTAATATATATGAGGCTTGATATTAACTTCTCTGGTATATCACAATGTGGTTTTAACCAAAAACCTTGTGTGTCATTTAATACTTCTAGTCTAACATATGAACCTTCAAAATTATTATCATTACCAACCATCTTTGCTATCATCTCCCTAATAGGTTTACTTTGTAATTCTTTTATAAAGTTTGTTAATTCTGGATATTTCAACCAATTATCTTTTGTGACATATTCTCTAAACTTATCATTCTGTTTACCAACACCATCTATATATCCTGATCTAGTGCCATCATTTAAAACACTTGCTCTATCTATATCTGCTGTTTTAATTTCTTGTATTTGATCTGGCGATAAACATTGACCAAAGGTAAAGTATTCCCATGGTTCTGTATGTTTATTAACATTCATTAAACTTTGAAATAATCTTGTGCTCATTTTTCATCCTGTAAAAATTTATATGCGTACCCACTTTTCATTTCTTCTAATTTAAACTGAGCACCCAATAGTGAATATAGCCATTGTTGTCTTTCTGGCATATATGGTTCTTCTATACAATCTAAATGTGATAGGTTTAGACTAACAGGTTTAGCAGGAGAGTGTTCACTAGTAAAACTAGGTATGCCTCTAACAACTGATTCTACAGCACACATTGAGTGCCATGATACCATTGCCCATGCGTCTTTTAAATCTTCATGTAATGGTTTCTTTAACTTTGGTCCCCATTCAGCATTGTCAACATATTTAAATCTTACTCTTATTTCTCTATCTGTATGTTGTTTAAGTTTGTTTACAATTTCATTTACCCATTCATGTCTATCAATACCATACCATCTTGCTGTATGATAACTAGGTGGTATTACAACTATATGATTACCTTTAGTTCGCCAATCTTTTAGTTCTGTTTCTTCATATGAGTTTTTTCTTATTTCATTATATCTGTCCTCATACTTTTGTGATTTGCTTATAAAATTCTTTTGTGTGTTATTAACAATAATTCTATACCATATATCGCCAAAGTCTTTGTGGGGCATATAATTACTTGCAAAGAAGTATGGTTGGTCAAAGTAATAAAACTTTGTTTTCGTTTCTAAACATTTTTGATATAGTTCGTGTGTGTTTCTAATTATGCCTTGAAATGCAACCTCTACATTTTCTAACTTACCATCCCACTCTGGCCAATGAAATCTATAAAATCTATCGGCTGCAATACTATCATTGGGACCAGGTTTCTCTGCACTAGGAAAAAACTTGTGCTTTTGTTTTTTAGCAAAGCCTTGTATGAATTGGTCTGTTGCCCATTTTGTAGAGAACAAATAAATCATTTTTTAAATATATAATATAATCTTTTACCTGATTGTCTAGCATTACCTGATTTAATTTCTTGTCCGTACTTATCTCTAAATGCTGATAACATTTTATCTACATGAGATTGATTTAAAGGTCTTGCCTCTAACTTTTGTGTTTCGTATATCATTATGCCACCATCTTTTGTCATATGATAGTGACCATTTGCTATTTGATTTTCATTTAATTTGTCATTATCTCTAACTTGTATTGTCATAGCAAAAGAAAATATAACATCAAACGTATCTGTATTTTCATTAACATAATCTTTAAATCCTTTTGCTACCCATGTCACATTCTCTGCTAACTCTGGTGCTTGTACAAATGGTTCTAAAGCTGTTATGTGTTGAAAGTCATCTGCTAATTCTACTGCAAACTCACCATGGTTTGCACCAAGGTCTAATAATGTTTTATCTTTACCTGCGAATTGTCTTAAATCTAAATTTTCTATACGCCACTTCGCACTATTACCAACATTTGATTTTTGATAATTATCCCAATCATTTTTTACCATATTATCTGCCTTTCGTAATTCTTCTGGATATTTAGTTCTATTCTTTTTAGTCATTAATGTGCCATTAATAAGTAATATCTTTAATCTATTTTCAAATACACTTGAATCCCAATGTCTTCTTATATGATTAATAAAATCCTCTTCCATCTCTATGTCACTATCTTCAGGTAAGGCATATTCAAAATCTACTAATTTTATTATACCATCATGTAATAATAGATTATTTTTTTGTAGAGTGCCACCATATAGTTTTATATTATTACTATCTAATGCCTCCGATATTTGCCATACTTGTTGAAGCATTTCAGGTCTTGGTTTACCATCATAAGGAAATACCTCACCACAATATGACATTTCTATTGATAAATTATTATCATCACAATGTATTAGTTCTGGAAAATGTATATTACCTTGTAATCTTTTAAGGCATTCTTTTTCTCTCTGATATGATTGCTCACCACTTCCTCTATAGCCTTTAGATTGTGTTCTATCAAATACTTTTAACACAGAATTACCATTTATGAATACTTGACTTGCTTTACCTTGTATCATAACCTGCCTTTGCAACATAGTAAGCGTCAACTACATCGGTTACTGGATTGTTTAATTTAGATTGGTCAAACTCTTTCATTAGATTAACACCTGTATCTTTGACAAATTGTTCATACATTTTTAACTTATCAGCATTACCTTTACCTGTAGCATTCTTCTTAACTCTACCAGGCACAATACTTTCAAATCTTTTATTAAGTTTATACAGCTTATGTTTGAGTGTGCCCATATTTTCTGCTAGATTGAAAACAAGGCCTTTACTACCAAATGAGTAACCTTCTATAAAAATATTACCAATAGTAGTATCAATAACAGAAAGCGCCCAATTTGAAATTTGGTCGTGTCGTTGTGTCTCGGTGGTATAGGGTAGATGAAGTCTGCCATTTATTTTACCATTATAAAAATCACCTTCATATTTTTTTACATTTGTTAAATAATATATTTTACAATTACTTAATTTAAATG
>VTLG01007815.1_pt1 | contig 27093 bp, 30 predicted proteins | sample 4694571 | NCBI WGS metagenome assembly VTLG01 (sample SAMN12604809, study PRJNA352737) | marine metagenome | biome: ENVO:00000447; feature: ENVO:00000209|ENVO:00000569|ENVO:01000036; material: ENVO:00002151; isolation source: viral sequences binned using virsorter ...
ACTGGCCGAACGGCACAAACAACTTATCCTTTTCGGGAATAAGGTTCTCTGTAAACCCTTCAGTCTCGACATTCATCGAACCAAGTTTCGGCATAATGTATGCTGCCTCTTCAGTAGCAGGCGGGAAGGCCTTTTGGAGTGCGCCGGCACCCAACTCAGGAAGTTTAAACTCGTTATATCCAACGCGCTCTTTTTTCATCCAAGTGGGAAAAGGGACACCCGCTTCTTCTGCGGCTGCGCGTAAATTATTCTTATTGACAACTGCACCATCACCGAACATACCGGCGGCGGCCTCAACAAACTGTAATTTACGTGGGGTTAATTTAACTGACATTTCATTCCTCTCATCATCACTATATACATGCTACACTATATTGTAGGCAAAGTCAAGGCCTTTTCCTCAAATAAAATCCCTTGACCAACTTACCCTGCATTCGATATGCCTGGATTTCCCATGGCTGCTTACTATACACGGTTTTACTATGATCCTGATATTTACCAGTTCGTTGATTCTTCCACAACCGGCGATACCCAAGTTTCTTAGGCCTAATCCGGTCAATCATAAGGTTCTTGGCCTGTTGCCAAACATGAACCATTTCATGGCAGATAGTCTCAATAAATTCATGTTGCGAGATTTCATACAAACGTTTATCGATTTCAATATGAAATTCACGATTCGTATCAATCGCGTAGCAGCTGCCAAACGCACCCTCATCCATACATTTATTCAACACAACATCAATATCTAATGTGCGAAGTCGAGGCATAAGTTCCCGAATGCAATAATGGATAACCTCAGCGGCAAGTTTCCTACGGAGTTTAGTGCCACCGCGAACATCGACTACATTACCGTTTTCGCATAATCGCAACGTTCCCATGGCAATCCCTTTCTGTCTCATCACTATATACATTCTAAGCGATATCGTAGGCAATGTCAAGGCCACCAACTTATTGATATATAAAGGGATTTCACTAAGTCCTTGATTTTAAACAAAAAGAAAATTAATTTTTTTATCCTTTAGAATCAACAACTTAAAAATTATTTTTTTGTTGACATTGCCTACGATATCGCTTAGACTATAATAGTAATCAAGAGATATGAGATGAAAAAAGAACTACTCGCAAAATTACTCGCCACCGAGAATATCACGGTAGTCCAGAAGAATGTAGAGACTGCTTCATTCGACGTTAAGAATCGCGTTCTCACCATGCCTGTCTGGAATGACGAGCTGATGAATGAAGACACTGAAGATCACTTAACGGGTCATGAAGTGGGTCATGCACTATATACACCCGCTGACGAGTGGCTAGACGCTGCCACAGACGCTTCTAATGGTCTTCGGACCTTTATTAACGTAGTCGAAGATGCACGCATTGAGCGGATGATACAGGTACGGTATCCTGGCCTGCGTCGTTCCTTTATTCGGTCCTACAACAATATGCTTGATAATGGGTTCTTCGGTAAATCCAAGGATGCCGTCAATAGCTATAATTTGATTGACCGTTTGAATGTGTACTTCAAATGCGGTACTGCCGCAGATGTAGAATTCGCAAAAGACGAAATGCCTTGGATTAGTGAGATTGGTGCCGCTGAGACTTTTGCGGAAGTTGTCGATATCGCCAATCGTCTGTATGATCTCGCCAAAGAAGAACTTGAAAAAGAAAAGGAAGCAGCAGAAGAAGCGTTGGAAAATATCAATCCTTCTGCTATGGAGTTTGGTGATGGAGAACTTGAAGACGATAATATGGATGATGAGGCTGAAGAGGCCGATTCGATGGAAGATGGAAATGATGGTCCTACTGATGGTAATGAAGATTCTGATTATATGGGGGAAGATGATAGAGAAGGATTAGGCGAAGAAGAAGATGAAGATGAAACGTTCGGCACTGGTTTGCCGGAAGAACCTTCTTCTAAGACTGATGAAATGTTGAATGATTCTATCAAGTCGGAATATTCTTCTAAGAATGATGATATAAGCATAGTCGGTAATCTTGTCTTGGATATGGAATATCCCGCTGACAACATTATTCCACCTTCGCAAATTTTATCGCATTATAATAACCAGGCTGGCGAAGAGACAAAACTCGTTGGTGCTGCTGTTTTCAAAATGTTCAAAACCAACAATCGCTCTGTCATCAACTACATGGTCAAAGAGTTTGAAATGAAGAAGCGCGCTGCTGAATACTCGCGCACTACTCTTGCTAAGACTGGCGTCATTGATCCTGTTAAGATGAACAACTATCGGTACTCTGATGATATTTTCCGTAAAATGGAAGTGGTTCCAGAAGGGAAAAATCATGGCTTGCTGATGTATCTTGATTGGTCAGGTTCAATGTGTAATGACCTTCTGGCCACTGTTGAGCAGTTGATGAACATTGTTATGTTCTGTAAGCAGGTTCAGATTCCTTTCCGCGTGTTTGCCTTCAGCGATAACTATGCAAACAATAAAGAATATAAAACGGATGATGGTTCAGGCTTGCTGTCTATTGACCCCGATTGCAGTCTTTTGGAACTCTTCAGTGATAAGATGAGCAATAACAATTTCAATAAAATGTGTAATGCTCTGATGGGAACTGCCGCTTGGTACATGCAACGGTACGATAGGAAGTCTTATAATAATAAGTACTTTGACGTTATCACTGCCGCCAGTAGTCGCTTCTGGAGTATTCCGGTGGCAATGCATCTCGGCGGTACGCCTCTCCAGACTTCCATCATTGGTGCGATTCCTATCTATCATAAGTTCAAAAATGATAATCGGCTGGATATCGTAAACACCATCTTCCTGACTGATGGAGAGAGTCACTTCACAAGTTTTTATACACAGGAAGGTATTTACACTGATTTCCATAATAGTGGCCGGAAGCGAATTACGGTTGTTGATCCAACTACTCGTAAATCAATCCGCGTTCCAAAGGCTGATATGCGCTCAGCTTCAACAAATTTCCTTCTCAAGATGTATAGGGAATTTACGAATTCAAATGTAATCGGGTTTCGCATTCTTCCTTACAATAAGCGGGCGTTCCGCAATGAATTGTACACCTATTTGGATTGGTTGAAAATGGATGAAAAGTATAGTCAAATGAAAAAGGATAAGTTCATTACTATTCCTAACAGTGGCTATTCTGAATTCTTCGGTATCGCTGGTGGTAAGAATCTTGAAACTGCCAACACTACGATGCAAGTTGCAGATGATGCGAAGAAAGGTGCTATCACTAACGCTTTCAAGAAAGCAAACGGTAATCGCAAAACTACCCGCGTCATGCTCAACAAGTTTATTGACATGGTTGCATAACTGCTCGTAGCTCAATCGGATAGAGCAACAGACTTCTAATCTGTAGGTTGTAGGTTCGAGTCCTACCGAGCAGGCCAAAAAAAAGGGGAACAAAAGTTCCCCTTTCTCTATATGTGAAGGTGGCGGTTACGTAGCCATGGCTTGATAACCGGCGGCGACAACCGCTCGGGTTGGCGTTCCAAGGCGATACTTAGAATAAGTATTTCCGAAACCGTTAGTCCGCTTATTAAGATAAATGGGGAATCCCTTCATCCTAAGACCAGAAACCAAGGCTCGAGGGTTCTTAACCCCATACCGAGAGGTAATCTGTTTTGCGGTCAACTCTTCACCGTTCGTAAGAGCTGTAATTACACGTTCACTATTTGACATACTATTTCCTTTTGTCATTACGAATTTGGAAATCGGGGCTTTCCTTTATGGTTGCCAGACACACGCCTCCCGATTTCCTGTCTGGTGTAATGCACTCTTTATTGAGTACATTTACCTATAATACTACTTTTCCTTATTCTTGTCAATCCTTTTTTTAATTCTATTCAACTTTTTCTGTTCTTTTCTTGCTTTATCTAAATGATATCGCGTGGCACGTTTTAGGTAATCAATACCTTCTAAATGGTCATACTCATGCTGAAAGATACGTGAAGTCATACCACTAAACTTAATGGTATCAGTAATACCTTGATGGGTAGTATACCGAGCACGTATCACGTTATACCGCTTAATCTTAACGTATAGGCCGGGATAGGTAAGGCACCCTTCTTCAGCGTAATACTCTTCACCTTCATAATCAACAATGCGCGGATTAAATACCGGAATAAGGTTTTCCTCATTACCCATAACAAACATACGATAAGGTAATCCTACTTGATTAGCAGATAACCCTACACCTTTTTTCTCCAGCATCATCTGTGACATATTAGCAAATAATATCTCTGGGTCAGTAGGCGGATTATCAAAATCAAACGGTTCCATTTTAGTTTTCAACAATGGGTGTTTATGCTCAACTAAAGTGTTCCACATAATAGCATTCTGTATCTCGGCCGCCCTGACTCTGTGATTACCCATATTAGTTAATTCAGATCGCATTTCAATACCTTCCTCAAGTCTGGTTTTCTATAATCTGGGCCTTTCATAACCTTACCATCATCACGGTAAATAGGATTACCATCTGGGCCCAGTTTGCTCATATTACTTTCATGAACTTCTTCAAAGCACTCATCTAGGTTTATACCAAACGCATGGCCGGCACCATATGTAACATATAGTATATCGGTTAGTGCGTCAGCAATACCTACTAGATGCTGCTCTTCTACTGCTGTTTCTAGTTCTTCATATTCTTCTAGGATAAGTTTTAATCTCAGCATTGCAGTTTTGCGGTCTGGCATAGAAGCACCCTTTTCTACATCCTGACCGAACGCAGTCATAAAGTCTTCTACCATACCAAAATTTGTGGTGAAATTCTTAATTGTCAAATTCAAATATCTAGACATTTATATACTCATAGTTATCTGTTACATTGTTAGTGCGTAAAAGGATAGCACCATTGCGCGTATGAAACCTATATGCCATTTTAGTTTTTGGACTAAGTGTGACATAGCGCATAGGACTGTTTGATTTTTCTTCTTTAATTCTATCTACTACATCAAAGATTATCTTTCTGCCAGCACCTTTACTATATGACCATACAGTATAGAACACAGCAATCATAGGTGGATCATTAAACTCTGGCCAAGCGTATAAATCTAATTCCTCTACTGTGGTAGGAATTTGGTCAGTATAACCGACACATAACACAGCATCTATATTATCACCCGTCTTCAATGTGTAGACTTGTCTACCGTTATTAGTGCGAAACTCATAATCCAATTCTGGTCGAACAGGGTCTTCTGATACAATTGGGGCATCTTTCTCATTTAACAATTTTAACTTCATGCTACTATCCTCGAAAAGTTTTTAACTTTCTCAAACTTAATTTGACTGTGGAACTTATCATAAAGGATATCACCCTTATGACTAATGACAAATACATTTGTCTCTCCGCTCAATTGCTGAATGAGCTTTAGAAACTCATCGCAACCGTTTGTGTCTAATGATGCATCAAACACTTCATCCAATATTAAAAGATTAGTATTGGTTGAATTCTTCAACTTAGCAACCGCTCTCCATGTGAAGAGTAGTGCAAGATCAATACGCATTTTCTCACCTTCGCTGAACGATTGGTATGAGAAGTCATCCCTAAACCTAGACTTGATAACTTCATTAAACTCTTCATCCAACTGAAAGGCTACAAAGAAATCCAATGACGCGAGATACTTATTAATCAACTTGTTCATGATAGGAACATACTGCTTAATAATCTTAGTTTTAATACCACCATCACGTAGCATAGATGCTGCGGTATTATAGAGCTCGCGGTCAAAGTGTAATTCCTCAAGATTCTTTTCCCCTGTTTCAAGTTCTTTTTTGAGTTCTTTCAACTGATCTTTTGAGGTACTATCACTTTCTTCTGCCTGTTCTATCTTATCAATATTCTCCTGTAGTTTCCCTATGTTATTTTGATTTGCAGTTATTTGCGAATCAATTTTGACGATAGTCTTTTGTGCCTTTGTCATGTTGGCGTTATACTCGTCAAAAATTCTTATCCGCTCTTCAAGTCCTAGACCTTCTTCTTCTAACTGCTCTATTGCGTCTTCTGTTTGTAGAATGACGTTCTGTGTATCTTTTATCTTTTCACTCTTAATCTTTAGGTCGATTATCTGCTCACACGTAGGGCACGAATCATTCTTCTCAAAGAAGTTTACCCTTTTGTGAGCTGTCTTATGCTTGCGCTCCAATCTATCGATAAGACTCTTAACCTTACCGTTCTTGTTATGTACAGCATTCTCATCCAAAATTAAACTTTTGATAATAGAAATTTCTTTTAATTTATCTTCTCTATTACTATTTAACTCTTTACTGGATAAATTAATATCACTTATCTGGCCGCGGAAGTCTTCAATCAATCCTTGGTTCTTTGCTTTCAGTTTACCAAGATATTCGCGTTGTATCTTAATCTTCTCCTTGGTAAGTTTAATCTCATATTCTTTATTACTAATATCGTTCTTATTCTCCGCCATTCTATCCTTGAGCAGTAGGTTCATACTACTAAAGATTTGAATGTCTAATAGGTCTTCAATCACCTCTCTACGCGCCGCAGCGGGTAGCTGCATGAACGGGACAAATGAAGATGACCCTAGAATAACTATCTGTGTGAATGATTTATAATTGAGTTTAAGAATAGTGCGCTCTAATAAGTCTTGATAATCTCTAGAATGGCCAGACTGATTCTGCATCTCACCATCAATATAGATTTCAAACACGCCAGGTTTCATCCCGCGAACCACTTTGTATTTGCGGGTGCCAATAACGAACTCTATCTCTACCAGCAAATCTTTCTTGTTGATGGTATTGAGTAGTTGGGGCTTATTAATTTTGCGGAAAGGTTTGTTGAATAATCCAAAACATAATGCATCTAGAACAGTAGATTTACCAGAACCATTCTCACCTACGATAAGTGTATTGGGTGATCGGTTAAGATTTACTTCGGTCCAAGCATTACCCGTCGATAGAAAATTCTTCCAACGCACATACTTAAATGTTATCAATAATTATCCTCATATTTAATCATCTTAATTAGTATCGCCATACGAACATAGAGTCCGTTACTCATCTGTTTAAAATACCACGATCTAGGGTCTTTGTCAAACCATTTTGGAATTTCTTCGTTACGCGGAAATGGATGTAATACAATGCAATCTTTCGGCATCTTTTTTACCATCTCTTGCGTCATTTGATATGAGCCCTCACTACCCCTTTCACGCTGCACTCTGGTAAAGTAATATACATCTGACTTGGGTAAGTCGTCTGTATTATATGTATCTCTATAGGTTAACTGGTTAGATTTCTCTAATGCTTTTGATAGTGACCTAACTGTTCTACCGTTCTTTATATCACCTATGAATGTAACTTTTAGATTTTTAGTTCTACCAAACTTCTCGTATATGGTAAACAAATCTAGCAGTGTTTGTGTTGGATGTTCCCCATTACCATCACCAGCATTAATAATAGGAACATCACTTACACCAGCAGCAATTGCAGCATCGCCCTCATTCTTACTTCTTAGGACAATAGCATCACAAAAATTGTTCATCGTTTTAATTGTGTCTTCTAAGTTCTCACCTTTCGCAACGCTACTATACGCAACATCATTAATGGGAATTACCTCACCACCAAGTTTGCACATGGCAGCATGGAATGAAGAGCTAGTTCTGGTGGATGGTTCGTAGAATAGATTTGTTAATATCTTTCCTTTCAATCTATACCTAAAATCTGACTGATGACCCTTGAGTATTTCAACTAAAGAAAATAACTCCAGCCTGTCGATTGCATCGAAGTCATCTATAGAAACTAGGTGTTTACTCATACTGCTACCTTATTCTACATGTAATGCCTCATTATACAACGTCCTCATTAACGTGTCAAGACGTTTTTTATCTACTGTCGTATTTAGACTTTCAATATAGTTAGATAAGATTGTCGCCGTATCTTCAGCCTCATTTACTATATCGTCATCATCATCTAAGTCAAGATTCAAATGATCGTCTACCAACTGTAAATTAGCAGGGTTAGATTTATATACCTCATCCATGAACAAATCAAAGTGATACGGATTCTGATTCGTTTGCTTGATAACCTTTACATAGGTTCCTTCATATGCTGAGAAATCGTTGTTCATGATTTCATCTAGAGTCTTACCTTCATCGCTATACCATATCTTGTGAAACATGTTTAAAGGATTTGCGATAAACTCTAGTTCGCGGGTATCAGTGTCAAAAATATGAAAGCCCTTCTGGTCCTGATAGTCGCCCCAAGTCAGCTCGTATGGACAGCCCAAGTAGTGTACATTCTTTGTCTTTGACCTAGTATGAAAGTGTCCGCTCATTACCATATCAAAGTTTTTAAATATGTCTATATTCAATCCATGTGGATTAATCACACCACGCTGCATTAGACAACCAGCAACTTCTAAATGACCCATGAGTATTTCTGAACGGGTTGCGTTAATCATCTGTATGGAACGCTCATAGTTCTCACTGTTTATCCAAGGCACGAAGAGGATATTGCAACCATCGAAACTTACTTCTGTAGTTTCTGAATACCAATTAACACCATCACCATACACTTCTTGCATCGCGTTAACATCGTTGGTATTCTTATACGGTACATCATGATTACCAATGATAATATGAAGCTCATAATTCTTAGCGCGCTCCATAAAAATTTCATTCATGGCTCGTAGACTAGTATAAGCAATATACTTTCGACGGTCTACAATATCACCCAAATGAATAATGGTGCTTATATCATTCTCTTCCAGATACGGAAAGAATGTTTCATTATAGAATTTTCTGTAGTACTCAATAAAGGTTTGGGAATCATTTCTGACTCCCCAATGTGTATCAGTGATTAGTGCAATTTTCATTAAGCGAAAAAACTTTCTAAATTGTTTTCATTCTCTTTCGCAACCTTACCGATAAGTCTTTCCGGTTTACCTGCGGCGCCTTGAGTCGCAAGACGATTATCGCAATATGCTGTAGTTGTATACCTAGTCCCGTTACCTTTAATATAAGTTACGCCATGTAATTCAGAAGAATCGGCACAAATTACAGAATTGTCTGGAGCATCTATAGCGATACCGTAGCGCGGGAAGCAAAGATACGCACCAGAATAATCCCCGTCGCGGAAGCAATTCATTGTCGTTAAACCCGCATCCAAATCCCCACTGTCGATATGTGCAGACATAGCTTTAGACTGACCTATATGATATCTATTTGCCGAGAATGTTGTAAACATTCCAACCCTATGCTCTGATTTCACAGAAGCTTCAATCCACTTTTTCTGTTTCTCATAAATTTCCGGTAAACTCTTTTTGAATGCTGCTTGATTCCATTTTGATATTTCAGAAAACCTTTCCCACTTTTCTGGATTATCTTTACACCACCCAGCAGTGTCAATTTTACCAGTAAATCTTCCTCTCTTATACCCTATCATAACTGAACTTATTTCATTGCAATACGCGATTTTCCCCCATCCCCCGACTTTAGTCCTCACATAATAGCTATTCGGAGTCCTCAATTTCCAATCAACTCCTTCTACTAAACCCTTGGATTCCATCTCTTTTCTATCGATTGGACCAGCACAATTTCCCCTCATGACAGAAACGTCAGAAATCTCTTTTAGCATTTCCTTAATGGAATCATCTGGATAAACATTAGTAATGATTGTAGCCAAAGGAACATGATTACCGTCAATAGTTCTGAAAGGTTTATAAATGTTTGTATCTTCATCTGTAACTACAATCAAGTCATCATATGAATCGTCACCTAAGAAATTACCCTTCCATCTTAGATCAGTTTCCTTTTTACCCAAATCTTTTTTAGCTATGTGAGTTTGCACCTTCTGCCTCCTTATACGGTTTTAGTACCTTCTCATAGATGTTATCAACTATATATTTCATACAAAGTGGAGCTACCATCAAACCAATTCTTGCGAGATTTTCATTCAGCGTTCCAGTAAATTTATAGTCATCTGGTAATGACATAATTCTTTTTGCTTCTTTAGTTGTAAACACCCTATCTTCTTCTGGGTGTAAATGAACTGCCAATGAAGTTTGCATGCCCTGTTCGCTCAAAGTGTGACTAGCTTGGTTCCAAGGAACTCGCCGTGATTGGTAGAATGAAATTTTTCTCTCTGGCACACTCTTCCCCATTTTCTTTCTATGCTCAATTACTTTATCATACCAAGGTCCAACAACATCATCACCCACTGATACAACTCTATCAGGATTCTTTGGCAAACGTTTTAACCACTTGTATTTAGCACTTTTCTTCATCGCCTCACGCAACTCATATGCTTCAATACCGTTTTCATTATCCAATTGTAAATCACTAATTGCATCATGTATTGTAAGGTTTTCTTCAAGAGGTTCTGGATATATAGCATTGGACAGATTAAGAAAATTGAGTCCTACCTTATCACAAACATCATTCCTGACACTTACCATAAAGACCCGCTCACGTTTTTGCGGAACACCATAGTAATTCCCCTTGAGCACTCTCCATACAGTTGTGTATCCACACTTCTCAAAGTCATTGATCATTCTAATGAAATGCTCTCTGGCATATTCCATAGTTAGACCTTTGACATTTTCACACACAATAACCTTGGGTTGTAATTCCTTAGCTATACGTATCTGTTCCCATGTCAAATCTTCAATGTTCTTCTGCTTCATACCATATGCAGTTTTTTCCTTACCCCAACCTTCTTTCTTAGTACCAGACATAGAGAAGGGAGGGCAAGGTGGTGAGCCATCAAGAATATCTATCTCACCAACTTTCAGACCTGTTATTTCCATAATTTGCTTAGCAGTGACATTTTTTATATCACCGCAAATATGGGGAGTACCCGGCCAATTCTCTAGGTAAGTATCAACCGCGACTTGCTGAAACTCGTTGACAAATTTACAATCACCACCCGCTAACTTATACCCACAAGAAGAGCCACCGCCACCAGCAAAGAAACTGATGTAGTTGAAAAGTTTGCGACTTGCAGATTTCTCCAAGTCATCCAAGTCATACCTAAAGTATCTCGTCATCTAGCTCTTTTCTTCCGAATCCGCTCAGTCTTGTAATGATTGTTCCTCATATGTTTATTATACACATTTAGAGCAGAATGTAAAGACTTTATTATATCTTCTGCCTGCTGTGCGTAATTAGTTCTTAGGTGAACAGAAGTGTTCGCATCAATAAGTTGCGTGGCAAGATACTTCACTTGCTCCGGAATGTTTATTTCTTTAGACATAATTAACTCTCAATTAGGCTCGTTAAACTGACGTTCTTCTTTTTACGTTTTCGTCTTTTGGTAGACTCAAAGTTTTCTACAAAGTTATGCATATACTCTTCTGACCATTCACCAGATTTGATATCCACATTATAATCACCCATATCGTGCTCTTGTTTTTCAGCAGTGATATCAAATATGTTTGCATTTTCAGTGGCTTTGTATTTAACGTAAAGGTGCTTCTTCTCTTTTTGAATACGCCGTATAAACGCATAGTAAATTATTTGCGTGAAGTATGCGAAGGGATTTTGAGATTTGTCTGGATCGAAGTTGTCTATGTATTGCAAACAATTTTCGATACCATCACAAATCATTTCATCTCTAAATGTATAGTTCATGAAGTTTGGTTTGTGTGATAACCGTGTTGCAATTTTCATAATACATTCAGCAACATAATTAGGAACAACAGGTCTTGCGTTTCCTTCATTCTCTGCTTCAGTGACAGACTTTTTAAACTCTACCATTGCGGCGAAGAAATCTTTATTGTTTACATATTCAACTCGTCTTTTAGCCATGATCTAAATCCTTTAATGCATTGTCTCCGTATTCGCGGATAGTAATATTAATTCTTTCTTATGCTCTTTTTCTATCTCATTAAGTTCTTCGTTGGTTTGCCTCATTATATTATTAACTCTATCTTTCTGCGCGCTCTTAAAAAAGTTTTGCAGCGAACTATGGTAAAACTTTTCTAAATCTTCTGTTGCATCAGTAATCGCCATGACATGATTTTGCCGAATATCTATAACATTATCCGTAGTAAAATCTAGCGGTATCCATAAGAGAGACATAATCCCTGGCCCGCTATACGGGTTATTCACTATCTGTATTTGAAGTGGATTGCATACAGTAAGTATATCAGCCTCTTCTGATAAGATGTTTACAAGTAGTGTATCACCACTAGTTAATTTGAGCGTGTGTATCATGGTTTAACCTTATGTTATAAAGTTTAAAAGTAAAGTCTTCTTCCCTATACATTTTTAATCTTATAGCCAAATGCTTCAGTGTATGGTTGTTCCAAGATTTCCAACATAGATCATCCGCTATATCATATAAAGTAGCACTCTCCTTTTTATCACCCCTACGCAATCCTCTCCCTATAGACTGTAAATTTCTAATGCGAGATTTTGATGGACTTGCAAAGATTATATTGTGTAAGTTCTTGATGTTGATTCCTGTGCTAAAAGTTCCGTATGACGCCACTATAATTGCATCATTCTCTTGCTCTGTAATAGCTCGGATTTCTTCTCGCGTTTCAGCATCCACACCACCATACACAAAGAACACTTTTCTATCCTCTGTATCACTATTTATGTCCTCAAATAATACCTTCCCATGCTTCTCAACCATCTGGAATAATAGCAGTGTATTACCTTTTCGACTTAATGTCAAGTCTTTTATAAATTTATTTCGTGCAGGGTTAGATATGAGAAAGTTTATTTCTTCTTGATATGATGCCTTTGATAGACCCTTCTTCATCTCGTCAGGGTATTTGAGTACCAGTGCCTTGATACGGAAATCAGATAGCGTCTTGTTTTCAATTAACTCTTGTGTTTTAATTACACGCATCACAGGACCAAATAACCCCTCTAGTACAAGCCTATGCGTCTGTGTGTCGTCTAAAGTTCCAGTAAACCCGTATCTAAAGGGGCAATCCTCCAACTTAGTCATTATCTTGGTTAGTGACTGAGCCTTGAATAAATGTGCTTCATCCCCTATTACAACATCGAATTGTGCGAACCATTTCTTAGGTTGCTTATAAATCGACTGCCACGTTGAAATAAATATTTCCGCATCCGCATTTTTCTCTTGACCCGCCATGATTTTGTGTGTATAATTGGCTTGTCCATAAGAAATAAAGTCACTATCCATTTGATGTACTAATGATGTAGTCGGTACAATAATGAGTTTCCTACCCTTATACCACTTACATATCATATAGATAATCAACGATTTCCCCGAAGCGGTAGGGGAAAGGATAACGGACCTTTTATTTCTTACTGCATGAATGAAAGCTTTGTACTGATAGTCTCTAGGGGTAAGGGGCAAATCTTTAAATTTCTTTTGAGCATCATTAAGGGATATATCTTGCGTTTCGTTTAGGTCATCATTTATTTTAATAGAATAGTTTCTTTTAGCTGCAAACTTATTAACGTGTGTGAGTAGACCTTTGTAGATTAGTCTTGCTTGATAGTTGAATAGACGTATCTTACCGTCCCACATTTTACTTTTAAATGCAGGCATAAACCTGTAGCCAGGAACGTAGAAGGTGAAGTATTCCGCAACCTCTTTTGCGATACCATCATCACAATCTACCTTGATGAAAACTTCATCTTTATTTGATACGTTAATTTCTGCCATAAAACTCTGTTGAATAAAAAGGTTCATATTTATTGGTAAACAAATACCATGCACAATTATCTTTTCCTGTTGTGTCTCCGAACCACTTAACTCTGCCTACACTAACAATTTTTTTACAATTAGAAAGATAAGGTGATGCTTGCCTAGTATGCATCCAATCCGCATCGAACAATAACCAAGTCGGCTTGAGCTCAGGAAAATGGTCTATCATAGGATGTAGCATATTTCTACTCCAAGGCGGGTTAGTGATTATGAATTCTGATTCTAAGCAATGGGATTCCTCTAAATCTGAACACCGCATTTCATGTATACCTTCCAATTGCGGTTCAATATCACTAGCCCACATACATGTACCACCATGCCATTCTAAGTGACTCACTAATGCACCATTACCCGCGCAAGGTTCACAGAATGTAAACTTTCTTGGAAGATGCTCTATTAGAGGTTCTACTGCTTCAAATGGCGTAGGATAAAAGTCTCTAGGTTTACGCTCAAAATTACTTCTCTTACCCATGTGTAAACTTAGCCCAATCAATCATTTGTCGAATAAGATATCCACGATTGTTTAGATGCCGCATTACAGAATCGAGATAGTTTACTTTCTCTTCTTGCATGACAACTTTAAGGTTCATCTCAATCATATCATTATCACTGTCAATGTATACATCCAATTCATTCTTGAGAACTTTTTTCATCCAAGGCTCACGGTCAATCTCTTCTAATGATTCTGGATCATTCAAATCACCCGAATAGTATTCGTATAGAACACGCTTAAGTCTTTTCTGCTGATACTTCATACGGCCGAGGTTGTACTTTTCAGCGGTAAGTTCTTTTAAGTATTTTGCGTGTAGATTGGGAACTCGGCCACTCTCAACACCAAGTTCTGTTTCATCTATAGGATGGTCTTCACCCCACATACTCATAATATCATCTATCTTCATATCAACTCCATAATAAACGTTTTAGTATAACATTAAATTTACACTATGTCAAGAATTTCATACTTCCGATATGTGAATGATGCAGTGGCCTGAAGATACTCAACATCCGTTTCTTGGATATTGAATTGTAATGTGGATAGGGATGTTGGAAATGCATCAACAAAACTGATACCAATATTAACCTTATTAGCTGCAGTTGTAATGAGAAGTGTCGCATCAGAGAATACTGTTCCTACATCTGCTGTCGCACCTTTTCTACGTGATATGTTACTTCTCTGCTCAAAGTTATCAGGATAACCTAACCCAATCAACCAGTTATACATTTCCTTGTAGTTTCTCATATCTTCATCAACTTGAAAGACTACATCTAAAGTGCCGAAAGTTAGTTTTTCACCTGGCTGTGGAAGATTTATAAATGGATTTGTAAGACCTTCCGTTACACCTAAAGTGATATCGGGTACGTTTGCACTAGTACAAAAGTAATTCACATGTGGTAACTTTTGTATAGAAAATTGAAACCCGATAGGAGACAGGAAACTCCTGTTGTCAGGTTGTGTATCTTGTAGTGCCATTAATAATCTCCATCCTTTGACACTATTTATATGCTAAAAAAAGAGGGGGCCGAAACCCCCTCAATTTACTCACTTGACTTATTATTATTGATTACATCAAGTTCGTGACTTTAACCAACCTGTAGTAGATGTTGGCAGACTGTGTATTAAGACCACCACCGATTGTACCAGACGCTGCTCCCGTTGCGTAGGGATTGGCGACGATACCGTAGCGAGTCTTGAACCCAATCTTCGGCTGGAAAGTGTTCTCACCAACTGCCCGGACCATCTGAAGTGGTACGTATGGGCAATAGAACAGACCGGCATCAAAGGCACTGGAGCCCTTATAGCCAAGTGTGTAATAGTTGTTAGTGGCGTCACTGAAGTAAGGATCGATGTAGACCTTTACACGACCATTAAGAACACCGGCAAAAGTATTACCCGCGTCATCAACCTGTAGGTTGTTGTTAAGAGCAGGCGTGTAATCCAGAACACCAGCCATCTGAAGTGCAGAAGCAACATCCGACGAGCAGAGCATAACATTACCCTTACCGCGACGAGTAGACTTAGCAACTTCGTTGGCATCACGTTCGATCTGGAACATAAGGCCCTTAAACTTCTCAACCGACCAACGACCATTGGAATCTGTATCAAGGTCGAAAGTACCCGCAGCCGTCGTATCTTTCTGAGCACCGGCGGTGGCAGAATAGTTAATGGTACGAACAACTTCGCGATTGATTTCAGCAAGGATTTCCGAAGAAAGGATATTGCTGAGTTCCGTTTCTGCATCAAGACCATGAATTGCCTTCAAGTCCTGAGCAAGTTCCATCGTATACTCTGCCTTCAGAGCGCGAGACACGGCCGTAACCGAAATCTTTTCGATGGAGAACGCCATTTCTTGGAAATGGTTTCCACTGGCATCGCCGAGTTTTTCAGCATCAGCAGTAGACATACCTTGCGAAACCGAATAACCAGTTCCGTTAATTGCACGATCATTAGGATCAGTACCAGCCTGGGCAACGCCAGCGGCACTATTCGCAGCATTGATAGATGCAGTATTACCAGCAGCAGCACTAGAGAACGTGGTATTCGCTTCGTTAAACAGTGCTTCCGTACCCGCCTGCGTGGAATAACGCGAGCGCATCGCGAAAATAAGTCCTGTCGGACCCGTCATCGGCTGAACACCGCATACATCATACGCGATAAGGTTAGGCATCGAACGGCGAACCAGACTAATTAGTACCGGATCAAACGTGTCAATGCTTCCGCCTGTGGCGTTGGCAGGCGCGGCTTCGCCCAAGAGCGTCGGCGCTTGATACCCACCAGTACCCATGCCGTCTTCACGAGCAGCATGTTCTTGGTTTTCGAGAAGAGTGGCGACAGTGGCTCTCTTGTGTGCATCGCTGATTTCAGGCAGGTCAGGATGCTCAAGAACTGGCTGCCACTTCTTTTGAAGTTCATCGAGATTATACATTAGTTTCTCTCCTTTTAGAATTTTATCTTATTCATTCTTAGTATATTTATAATAAATTACTTTTTGATGCTTCTAGAAATGGCATTCATGTAATTTGCCATAGAGCCATTCACATTTTTATCATCATCTTCAATTTCTAACGGTTCATCATCAGCGATCTCACTGACAACTTCTTCCGATGGAAAATAGTTTTCCTTAACAGTTTCTAACTTCTTGGTATAGTCTTCTTCACTTTCAAATTCTACACCGTCAGCAAGAGACTTGAGTTTATCGGACTGATTTTCGGAAAGACCATCACTGATACTTTCAATGATTTGCTCTTTCTTAATTTCTTGAAGTTGTTTGGAAATATCGATATTCTTCTCCATTTCCTCATTAACAGAAGTTTCTAGCTCTTGAACTTTGGCAGCGAGCTCATCGACTAGATCGACCTTCTCTTCTGGAATATCAACATAGTTCTCTGTAAAGAGGCCTCGTAGACCTTCCATAAAGTTCTCTACAATTTCTGCGCGAATACCAGAGTTGATTGCAACTTCATTCTCTTTAACCCACTCTTCAACGACATACTCAAGGTAGTCATCAAGGCGCGTGGAAAGAGTTTGAATGCTATCTTCTTTTTCTGCTTCGAGTTCGGCATCCATATCAACACTAACTGTGTCAAGGACTTCGTTGATTTTAGAAACAACAGCCGCCTCAAAGATGGTAGTGGCAGATTCTTTGAATTCTTCCGACAAGTCTTCTTCACCAAAGAGGGCCTTAACGTCATCAGAAACGTCAATGTCTTCCTTAGTTACTTTCTTGACTTCTTTAACGCTCTTCTTCTTGCTTTCTTTTGCTTCTTCTTCATCATCGTCTTCTTCATCGTCGTCCTCATCATCCGGCTCGAAAGCAGACATGAGTTTTCCATAAGAAGCAGCAATATCATCCTTTTTATGGCCTTTCATGTATTCAACCATAGCATTGATCATACCGATTTTGGTTTTAGGCATTGCAGGTTTTTCTTCTACTAACTCTTCAGAATCATCTTCTGCTTCTGGCTGAATTTCTTCAGCTTCAGCAACGATCTCTTCAGTAGAAGCGCTATCTAGAGTGACTTCCTCTTCATTTACGAGGTTGTCATCCTCTTGTGTGTTTAGTTCTTGGTCTGACATTAGAACACTCCTTATTAATCTATATTATTTATTGTCTCATATTTATAAAATTACAATTTTGAGAGGAAGGACTCGAATACTTTTAACTTTGCAGATTCTAAGCCTGTCTTAGAAACGCTTTCAATTTCCGTTTGTAATTCAGCAATCTCAGCTTCTTTGATAATTCCATTATCCCAAACCCATTCCTTACCTTCCATAATACCAGAAACAAATGCTTCAGGCGCCGAAGGGTCTGCAACAATATCTGCGGCAGTTGCAAGGTAGAAGTCCTTTTGTACTTCTGCCGAACCACCTTTTTCTTTTAATGATCCCATACCTCTAGAGGAAACACCTAATTGCGCGCCTTCGTCCATAAGACTTTTTACAATCTTACCATAAGGAGTTTCGCACATAATCTTTGCTTTACCAACAAAGTTGGAACCATCCTGCTTTAAATCTGTAATCATATGGGAAACACGTTCTAGATTAATGGTGGGCCCAGTTGGATGGCCTAGCTCACCGTAGGCACGATTCTTATGAACATACTCTTTAGTATATCTCGTAACTTCTTTCGCAAGGATATCTTTAGGATATACGCGACCATTGCGGTTCTTAATATCACCTTGCATGAAGATGCCTTCAATGAAATAGTTCTTCTTACCTTTTTCATCAGCTTCCTCAAGGTAATGAACGTTTTCGTTTACTTCGCATATAAGTTTCATGGGATTTCCTTACGTTGAATGAGCAATCGGCGTCAATTTAACATCAGCCGACGCGGCGAAAATCTCATCCGTAGATTTCTTTTCTAAACGAACATTTGCGTTGGGGGGAATATTAAACGATCCTTGTGTCGCTGCGCTTACAGCATTATCCACTAAAGTTACCAACCTAGAAGTAGTACCAACATTTTGAACAAGAACCACCGTAGACGTAGAAACATTATTGGCAGTTGCTAAAGATGTAGGTGCGGCAACTTGTGCGCCTTTAAGTTTTAGTGCCATTATTCTCTCCTACTTAACCATTTTCATGGCAAAATCAACAACCTTCATGAAATCATCAGGTGATTTATTTACCATACGTTTAATCTTGTCTTGATTCTTTTTGTTTACTTTATCATATACCGCGACTAGTGCGCTTGCAGTAAACAAATCAACTGTCGTACTTTTCTTATTATCGAATTTAACTTTCTGTGCCTGTTTGTCTTTTACAATTTTTTTAAGAGTATCAATAACATCTTCATTAAGTTCTTCAACAGACTCTTCTATAGAGTCTTCAATTACTTCTTCTTCGACAGCATCAACTACCAGATCAGAATCGATTTCGACTTCTTCATCTTCCAAATAGTATGAATAACCAAAGTTTTTAAATCTCTTCATCGCTTACTACTTCCTCTGGTTCTGAATTTACTACATGCTCTGGTTCTGCTTCGACTTTAGGTGCCATAAATGAATGTGCAACTTCAACGCGCTTTACTTCTAATGCATCAGACACTTTTTGAGCAAGAATGTCATTCACCGCAGATTTAAATTGTGCGGCGTCACTATTCACTGCAAACTTTACAGCGTCATCAGTACTATATTCAGACATATTTTATCTCCTTTACACCAACTATTTATAAAAAAATAGTTCTTTCATTATCTAAAAAGGCTGTTCATCTCCACCTTCTTCTTCATCATCATTGTATGCACCATCATCACCATCTTCAATTTCATCTTCGATTTCTTTGGTGATTTGCTCAATCTCTTCTTCAGTTTGATGTAGAACGTTCTTTTGAATCCAAGCGGTAGAATAATACTTACCCGTAAATTGATCTACTTCAGCCAGAAGTCTTAATCTATTCTCCATAATTTCTGCATCTTTAAGTTCTGCAAAATGGTTGTCTTCTACGAAATCAAAGAACACATTCTGCTTAATTTCTTCCCACTCTTGTTTGGTCATAATACCCTTGAGTAGAAGTTGTTTCTCTAGCAAGTCATAGAACAATTCAGAAAACTTAGTTCTTAGTCGAGATACAAATTTAGAGAATTTCAATTCATCTCTTGTAATCTCTGATGCTCTACCGATATTAAACTGCGATTCCGATTCAAGTCTGGATACCGGAACATTAAGTGCTTCATACAACTTTCGGCGGAAATACATTACATCATCTAGCTCACCTAGATTTTGTCCGCCTGGTAATGTCGTAATCTCTGTACTTCTACCACCTTCTCGACGCGGCAACCAATAGTCTTCCAGCATAGTAAGGAATTTTCGGTCATCCTTAATATCACCTGTGGCTGCATCATAAACCAAACGGTTCTTATGCTTCGCCATCATATCACGTAGATATTGCTCTGCCTTACCCTTTGGTAGATTACCTACATCAATATAGAAAATTCTTCTTTCTGGTGCGCGTGCTAATCGATAGATTACCGTTGCGTCTTCCAGTGTTCTCAATTGATTGAGGGGTTTGAGTGCTTTGTGCATATGCGAAAGCACCATTAAGTTGTTATTATCAAGCAAACCCGATGTACAATATGAGATTGAATCTTTGGCGATTTTTACGCCTTGTGCTTGTGACCCGATGCCCTTGGGCTGGTATAGGTAATATTCGTCGTATTTTTTAGCAAGTACTTCGTTTGATATTCTAGCAGTTTGTATTTTATCTCTTTTTTCTGCTTTAACTTTTTTAATTTTTCTTGGATCGATGTATCTTAATTCTTTTATACCAGCCCTTGGGTTCTTCGTATCTATCATAATGTGGTAATAGATACGTCCATCGACATACCAATCTCTAAAGATATTGTATGCCTTCGTATTAAATTTAAGGAGTTTTACTAATTCATTAAACTCTTCTGTAATAGTATTCTTTATGCTCGCTGAAACTTCAACATCATCAAGTACAATATTTACAGGAGCTTCCTGCTCATCACCGACAATTGCTTCGTTAACGATATCATCAACCGCTCGCTCACATTCGGGCTGAAGTACCATTTCACGATACTTTGTGATAAGTGCTGCTTCTGTTTTTGTAGTTCCTTCAAGGTCGATGGTAGTACCAAATACACCGCCTTCTGCGACGGTTACTGAACCATCATCATTTTCAGGCGGAGCAAAAGAAACTACAGAGTCCCTATGCTCTTCTTCCTTACCTATACGGAATCCAAAAAGTTTTAATGCCATCTTATATCCTTATAAATGAAAGGTGACACAATTATTTATGCCACCTCTCATAAATCACTTTTTACAAGTTTACTGAGAAACTTGCGGAACTACCAGCGCCACCAGCATTACCTGTCGTTCCACCGGAAACTTGCCAATAGTCATACTGGAAAGTAACGGTATACTCTTCAATTCCTTCTGTCTCCCACGCAAGATCAATAGTGCTTACTTCTGTTGGGAAAATTCCAACAAACTCATATTCCCGAACAACAGAGCCCAATTGATCAAACTGCTGTACACGAGCAGTTGACTTATACTCACTAGGCGAAGACGTACCAAAACTACGAAGGTTTCCAGCAAATTGATTGATAGAGTTATTCCACTCTTCCAACGCATTGCGAATTGCGAAATCTTCATCATTGATAATCGTAGGCGCCCACTCTGCATATGTCCTATTACCCGCAATCTTTACCTGCCTACCGAAATAGGGTATCTCAAGAATACCCAATGTGGCCGCAGGAATTTGTGCAGCTTTACACATGAAAGGAACTTGAACATCACCGACGGCGTTTACTGGATTGTTGATAAACACTTGAAAGAGGGAGTTCCTTGCACCCCCACCCTTCAATGCACCGGCAAACTGATTTACATTAAATGCCATTGTTTTTTTCTCCTATACTTTTATCTATTTATTAGAATTTTCCAATAACTTCAGAGAATTCAACACCAGTTCTAACCGCAACAAAGTTCAGCTGAATGAAATTGATGGATCGAGCGGGTTTGATATAGATATCCCCAACAAACTCATTCCTATCAATGACTTCACCAGTATTATTACTACCATCACATACCACAGCAAAATCTGTGACACCACGGCGACCTTGAACATCCCTCAAGAAAGGTTCGACCAAGTTCTTAAACTGTGACCGTGTAAATTCATCATTGAACTCAAAGAGAGTGAATTTCGCAGCTGTGGAAATCGCTTTCTCTAGAACAATAAACAATCTACGTACATTGATTCTATCAAACGCACTCGGCTTGGTGAGCATGGTTTTATCACCGAACAGAACCACACCTTGGCCGGGGAATTTGACAACAGGGTTGACACCCTTCTTATACAATTGATCACGCTGAGACTTGGAAGGATTGAATGCAAGTTTGACAACGTTCTTGACATTACCGCGATTAAACCCAGCAGGCGACCACCAAGGATCACGGGTCAAATCAGTCCGAACAATCAAACCAGCCGTATCACCATTCAAAGGAACGTAGCGGAACAAGTCGTTGTACTTATCGTACTGATATTTCCAACCACTATCCATGACCGCATAAGAAGAATCGAGGTTAAGAGAATCGCGATACGCAAGAGTATCAGTAACTTCTTTACCTTCATATGAAGTGTTATTAACAACATCCGCTCTACGGGGCGAAAGGCAAACAACCGCGTCCATTCTATCTTCTGCAATATTATTCACTAGATGGCGAACAACTGTTGCACTTTGGTCTGACGAAAGGATAAGAGAAACATCAACTTCATCTGCATTCTTAAACTTATTAGCAGCATTGATGTAGTCATCATTACCTGCCGCTGGTCCATCAATACCACCAGACATGCTATTCGCAGTTGGTAGGTCATTGGATACAAAGTTCGTTCCAGAACCAGGCGTTCCATCATTCCCCAAATCAGCGCGAACACCAGCTTTAGTCAAACTTGCCTGATGCTTACCCCAATATACCCAAGAGGACTGTTGGTTAATAACTTCCTTATAGTAGTTTACACCACCCTGATCTGTCTTCGCATCTGCGGCCTGAGAAACATTTTCATATGCTTCAAGAACCGTACCCTTAGTTCCACTGGCAGTACCGTCTTCATCAACAACCACAACATGCAACGCATCGCCCTGAGAGTTGACGTTATTTGCATATGCAGTAGTCGAAGGTGCTTGGTCAAAAGTAGAATGATATGCCCACCGGCGTTTTAAAACGGCAGCAGATTGTGCAGCGGTAGAGGTTGTAGCACCAATCTTCAGATTGGAAGTTGTACCATCTGAAAATGCAGTATAGAAACCTTCCAACTGAATTGCAGTATTCGATACTTTCTTTTTAACAGTACCTAAAACCACATTGTTTGAGCTAAGCAAAACGTCACCAAGATTCAACTTATTCATAACGTCATCGCCAACGTGTGCGGTATTACCACCATACGCGACTGTAACGGTATTTGAACCAGCAGTAAACGTAAAGGAAACGTTTGCAGTAGTAAGTCGTCCAGCAGTATTACTACTGTTTGTGCTGAAAGATTGCTCCCAAGCATTCGCGCTTGTGCAACTTTCGACTTTCAGAGTGTTACCTAGATCACCAGCATACTTAGCAATCCAATCCGGTTTCGTTGCAGCCGTAGTGTACTCTTCGTCGTACTTTTCTTTGTTCTTAATTAGCGTAGCGCCAGCAGCAGCAGATGCCGCATTCTTTGCAGTCGAATCTACTGCGCGAACCACCCACAGTGAATTGCCATACGTTAGAAAGTTTGCAGCAGTGAAGAAGTCAGAAGCGTTATTGGCATTAGGTTTATTGAAAATATTTACCAATTTATCTTCTGTATCCACAAGGACTAGTTCTTCTACTGGGCCCCATCTTAGGTGTGCAGCAATTGCGCCTTCCGTAGTAGAAACGGCAGGCACCACTGTAGTAAGGTCAATCTCGCTCACATTGACGCCGGGTGAAACTTGAAATGCCATGAGATTTCTCCTTTTTATAACTTATTAATCAAGTTTTTTTTATCTTCATACGCAATATTTATAAAATGTTGCATTTCAAAATGTATTACGATTCAATGCGTTTATGTCATAAAGGTCATCCATTTCTATTACATTTGGGTCTGGCTGACCATCATCCATAATCATAAACGCTAAAGATTCATCTTCCAACATTTGTATCTTCTCGTTGTATATTTTTGTTCTTATATCTGTGTCTGTTAAGTCTTTGAAATACTCTTGTCTCACCAGCCATGCAAATAGAACACAACACATAACAAGATCATCATGTGATCCTTCTTCTGCTGCATATGAATTCTTTCTACTTATAAAGGAAGAAAGTTCTACTATAGTATCGTAATCTTCAATAACTAACTTGTCATTTTCCAATAAATCTTTTAAGTTCGAGCAGCCAATACTCTTGACTGTCTTGGTTGTTTTCACACCTAACTGAATGTTCTTTGTAAAACCACCACCTATTCTTTGACCACCTCTACCTCTCACACTTGTTATCAAAAGGTTCTCATACTCTAAATCTTGATGTAGAATGTCTGCGACTTGCTGTCCTATATCATTTAACTCCACCATAACAAAGGCTTCGTTATACCTCATCCCTGTGGTGTATACGATACTAGGATATAGTAATGGTGATACTTCTCTGTTTCGGTATTTAGCAACAATCTTATAAGGCATCTCTGTGATATCAAATACTACGAATGCAGAATAATCAAGCCCAACACCTCTAGAAGTGTCAACACTTATGACGTATTCTCTACCAGCTTCCTGCTTATGGTATATGTCTACTTCATTCCAAACTTCAATTGGTTGCCGGAAAGTGAGATTACTTAACTTATTTGGATTGATTAAGGTATTGGCAGAACCTAAAAACTCGCAGTCAAATTCTTGCCTGAACTGCTCTTCACTAGTATTCTGTATTGTTTCCGTTTTCCACTTATCATCGTGGCCTGGCACTTCACTCCAATGTACTGATATGGGAATGTAATTACTTCTCTCCTCTTCTGCATCAGTCCACATTTTATAGTAGTGGTTCATACCATATGGTGTAGATACAATAAAGACTTTCGTTGTAGTACCAGATGATATAGTAGGATAAACCGAACTGAAGAACTCATCAGCCATATTATTACCGACAAATGCAAACTCATCAAGAAAAATTAGGTTGTATGATCCACCGCGAATAGCACTAGATGATGTTGCAGCGGCTACAATCTTAGAACCATTCTCTAGTTCTATGTCACCCTTATTCCACACTAAGACGCCTTGCTGTAACCACTTGGGTAGATGTTCATATGCGAGTTTTATCTTTGCGAGCAAATCCCTTGCAAGTGCGCCTTTGTTTGCACAGATAGCAATATTCTGATTATCATTAAACAGAATTAACCATAGCATATATGCGGTTACTGTGGTAGACTTACCAGACTGCCTTGGAAGTTTACATATAACAAATCTATTTGCGTTAAAGGTTTCGACCATACCTTGCTGAAAATCATACATGTTAAAAGGTATAAGACCACGATCAACATTCACTATCTGCACATAGTTACGAATGAAGTATACAGGGTCTTTCGCACACTTGATATATTCAGCAACAGTTTCTTCTGTAAACTCAATATTTACGTTAGACCGCTTTAGATTTGGATTACCTAGATAGGTTTCACTCATCTTGTCCCTTTAACAACTTTTGAAGTTCGACTGTAGAACCCACAAAAAGTGCATTAGTCACATTCTGTGGCTTATCCTCGTCCTTGGATAAATCCTTTATCTTTTTCTGTAAGTCGAGTAGATTATTATTTGCGTCTACGAGCGTCTTAGTTATCTGGCCGACAACCTCAAATGCGCGAGGATGTTCACTTGCCTTTGCGAGTTCAAGAAGATAATCTAGTGCTTCATTACCCTTGTCTATAACATCATACAGGTTCTTTCTAGCATACTGATAATCATCTTGAACATCAGTTGGAACTTCTACCTTCTTTCTTTCAAGGGGAACTTCTATCAATTCAGAATCTATATCAAGAACTTCATTAAGTCCGTCTGTTACATTGTTCTTCATAGTGTCTACCTATCATGATTATGTCGGGCAATTCCATCAAAGAAGTTTTCATGATCTACAGCTACCCCATATGTGTCATTTGCACTGATACTTGTTACCGCAATACTAGCAGTTGAATTAGTGGTTGGTGAACCATTCGCGAGCAATCCAGGCGTAATAGTAAGTCTGGATTGTGGACCTTCATTAGTAGATGCACTAGATATGGTAAGATTCCCTGTAGCAGTATTTGATGATGGTATAGTGAAATCGACAAGCGTTCTGCGAATAATACCTTTCTTCGTTACTGGACCGAACAATAAACCCTTGACAGTGAAGTTAAAAGTGTATATAATCGCTCTGCGAGTCTGAAAATCACCATCATATGAATCTTCAATTGACATGTCATTAAGTATAGTAGGAACATCATAATAATGTCCCATCGATGGAACTAACTTAACTGAATTAGTCCACTCTGGCCTAAAGAACGGTAATATCTGCTCTACAACCTGTACAGCATCTTCGTTTCCTGCAAACATTCCGTATAAGGAAACCGTCAAGTCATAAGGAACAGGAACAAATTGCTGCCTTAATGAATTACTACCATCACTAACTGCGACAGTCTTTTGCATTCTGTTTAAGGTTCTATTTGGCGCATAAGCCATATTGGTAATTTCAAAAGATAATCTAGGAAGTTGTACCGCAACTTCTCTATCTAAATTCGGATCACCTCTAAGTCTTGCTAACCACTTCTCTCTTGGGCCATACGCAATAGGAACCTTGATAGTCTGAATTCTAGTTCCCGCGTTATTCTTTCGCGATATGTAGATATCATTAAACATATTACCAAACATGATAATGTATTTTCGTATCGCCTCATGATAGAAAGTATGACCAAACATTACCAGTTAGCTCCTTCAGAGAATGGGTTTCCTTCACTGAAGTCTATAAAGTCAATACTTGTTGATGCACCGAAGAATTCATTATTAGCACTCTTATCTGTGTTCTCAATACGATATCCTTCTTGTAGGATATATACATTATCTTCAGTTATGATAATATTACCAGCCTCATCTGTAATCTGGAAGTTCAGCGCATCACCAGAATAGTCATCTTCAATCTGGTCAATAGCAGTTCTACCTGTATCAATAACCTCATGACTGTATTGAAACAATTCGCATGTTAAATCATAGGTCTGCAATGCACCCATCTGATAGAAAATTGATTCGTGCTCAATAAACTTAACTTCATAAATCTTACCTGTCAAGGGGAAGTATATTAAATCACCCTCAGCAGGCCTACCGATATTATTACCTTCATCATCCGTATGAGTATCACCTAAAGTAACCTCTTCAGCCCACCGTCTTTGTGATACGGTAAAGGTAATCTGATCTCTAATCTCCAAATTGAAACGGGATAGGAAATCACCTTCACCTTCAAACCCTTCCACATTTTTAATATACATTTCCA
>VTLG01002532.1_pt1 | contig 27077 bp, 18 predicted proteins | sample 4694571 | NCBI WGS metagenome assembly VTLG01 (sample SAMN12604809, study PRJNA352737) | marine metagenome | biome: ENVO:00000447; feature: ENVO:00000209|ENVO:00000569|ENVO:01000036; material: ENVO:00002151; isolation source: viral sequences binned using virsorter ...
TGTATTCTCATGCATTCCAAGGACCTGGTGGTTGGTTTATTGAAAATTCTTTAACTACTACTGGTGGAAAAGATCCTGTTTCCGAATATAATCGTGAATTATGGAATAGTGGTAATGAGTCAGATAAAGATGTAGTTCGTAAGCAGAAGCGTAAGCTTTCTTACTATGCAAACATCTATGTCGTAAAGGATCCTACCAATCCTCAAAATGAGGGTAAAGTCTTCTTATATAAATTTGGTAAGAAAATCTTTGATAAGGTCATGGAATCCATGCAACCTGAATTTGAGGATGAGACTCCTATTAATCCTTTTGACTTCTGGCAAGGTGCTAACTTCAAATTGAAGATCGTTAAGAAGGATGGTTACTGGAACTATGATAAGTCAGAGTTCGATAAAGTATCACCATTACTTGATGACGATGATGCACTAGAAGCATTATGGAAGAAGCAGTATTCACTTGCTGCTGTTACCGCACCAGACCAATTCAAGTCATATGATGACCTGAAGAAGCGTTTGGACTATGTTCTAGGTAATAAGCAACCTGCACGTCGTATAGACGAAGAGGTAGCAGAGGAAGATAACAGTCGTGGTTCTTATGCACCAGACTTCAATGCTCGTAAAGAACCTGTGGTTGCTCCTGTAGCATCTGCTAGTTCAGATGAGGATGATGCTCTTTCTTATTTCCAAAAACTTGCAGAGGAATAATTAAGAATATAATTTAATATTTTCTCCTCTAACTAGGGTTTCACTCATATACTGGGTGGAACCCGTTTTATATGGCATCATTCTTTCCATATCAGTGAGAATTATATTGAGATAATCTTGTTTTAATACGTATATGTGTCTTCTTTCATCTTGAAGATTTACTTCATATTCATAATTTGTTACTTCAGTAGTTATAAGATCTGAAGCTCCTCCTATTTCTGTATAGGTTCCTAGATTAGAATCCAGAAATTTCATTGTAAAGAGTTTAGGAACCTCAAGACCTTTTTTGAGAACAATGGATCCCAGACTGTTTTTTATTTCTTTAGTTTCATAATGATGAGTTCCTTCAATGGTTTGTTGATCTCCATATTTGTTGAGAAGATAATTTTCAAATGACTCTTGATCAAGAGGCCATTCATTTTGAACGTTTAAGATATTGTTTGATAAAAGAATTACCCAATCTAATGTAGAGTCTTGATAAACATCAAAGGCAACGTTATCTGGTCTATCATCACCTTTTATATTATATTTGGTAAAATAGGTTACATCTTTGAATATATCATCTTTAATTTTCCCTCTTTTAAAAAGGTTTTTAACTTCAATATATTCTGAACTGCTGTGAGAATCGGGCAGTCTGTTTACATATTCAAAATTGGGAATGTTGCGGAAGTAAGATGACATTTTAGAAACCTATTTCTTGTACGTTTGTGTTATTTTGCATACCAAGACCTTCATAATAATCACTTTCATATATTGGATCAAGTTCATTGAATTGTAAATTCATAGTATATGACACCATACTTCTATTTTCGTCACTGTATGTCATGTAACTATTATTAGGAGTATAGTCAACAGCACATGATAATAATGCACATGTTTTAATTATATTCAGAGAGGGATGCTTCATCATTTCTCCACTATTATTAAAACTTACATAATCAATTTCAAAATAATTAGGTGCTTTTAGAAATATATTAGTAGATGTAGTTTTTACAGACATTCCTTGTTTAAAGAAATTAATAATATTTCTTATTTGTTTTGCTTCGTCAGCATCTCTGGGAGACATTTGAAATGTAAAGTCAAATGCTCTTAGAGCAGGAGCATCAAAAAGTAATTCTAGATTGGGGTTAGCAATAGCACCAGCTGCCCTTGATAGTAAATTTCTGGTTTGTGCTCCTTGCTGTGCAATCAGTGTACTAATTGCTTTTTGAACTCCTTTGTTATCTCTTACTGTCTTGGCTGCATCACCTACCGCACCTCCAAGTGCATCCAGAGGATTTTCACCTTCTGCTGCAGCTTGACCTGTTCTGAGAATAGTGGATGCCGCAAATGCCTGAAGAGGATTCATTTTAGATCCTTGCCAACTTACAGAGTTAAGATCTTTAATACCTGCTGGAATAGGTAGAGTTACTGATCCTCCTATTGATCCAGTTTTTCTTTGTCTAGATCCTATATTTGCCTTTACATCAGTGGGATTTATTACTTGTCCCGTGCTTTGCCTCATTTTAAATATAATTCTATCCTGTTTATTTGAACTTATATCTTGAGGATAGTAATAATTTGAATATTCAGTTCTTGTTTTTGTTGCTTCTATGGTATTACTCCCTACAAAACCTGTTGATTCTTCTGCAGTTTCAACTGCTCCACTTTCACTTGTTTGAGAAATATCTGAGGTGGAATCTCCTTGTATTCCTTGTAAATTTTCATAACGTTTATCATTCACTATAGTTTCTTTACCCTTGTCGGCAATTAATGCGTTCGCTTGATTCTCAGACAATTTCTGTTGAGTTGTAGGACTTTTTCTATCATAAAAGGTGTTTTCTATTTGGTCTGTGGTTATTTTTTCGTTATCAGGTCCTCTATAATTCTTGGCTAATTTTGCAACATTAGCGTCAGATGTGGGTTCCCATTTCCATGTACCATCATCTTGTCTACTTCCTGTGAATGTGGAGTTATCTGTACCATGAGAATCTGTTAGGAATGTATCAGTAAGAACATGAGGGGTCCATTTGGATGTGCCATTTGCATAAGTAGACTGATATCCTTCAACTAGTTGCCCATTAACCTCCATTGAGGTTGATACTACATTAATAGGAGTCTTTTCTTCCCCATTAACCGTATAACTAGGTTTGAAACTGGTTGTATTGCCCTTATATTGAGACATTAAATTATTTTTTAGTTATTTATAGAGTTGTTAAGAAATAGGCATAAGATATGTCACGTAGGTCATTTATTTCACTGGGTCGAACCACATAGAGGACTCCCCCAATCTCTTCCCATGTATAGTTTCTGAATTTACCCCAGTGATAATTGATACCTCTAAATCCCCATCGTTGAATATCAGTTACCGCAACTAGAGGGTGTTGATCATATTGCATTCTGCGAGTTTTAGCAGTGTATATGAAAGTATAATATTGTCCTACATCAGGAACCACTTCAGTATCTTTTAATGTATCCATGATCAGAAGCATCATTTCTTCAGGATCACTCATTTCCTTTAATTCTTCTTTGATAGGTGCAATCCTATTATCACCTACTTGTTGGGAATATTGTTCAAAATACTCCTCATCAAAAGGATTCTCTTCAGGAAGAAAACTATCTACCATGATATATTCCTAGTTCTTGTTCAGTTATAATTTTAAATTCAATTTTTCTATCATTACAAAACTCTCTTGCTGCAGCCCATTTGGCTGTGTTAACAGCATATGTTTTACATTCATAGAGATATGATTGAGTCACTTTTTTTCTTTTCTTGGGAGGTTTAGTTTGTTTTTTTGGTTTTACTTCAATCACATAAGTTTTAATTTGACCTGTGCTTTCTTTGACTTTGATAATAAAGTCGGGATAATACTTATGAAATCGATTATCAACAGGAGAGACATATTTAATATAGAATTCTTCACTTCCCCACTCAAGAATATTTTCATTTAGATCACAATAGTTGCAGAATTTGGTTTCCCAAGTACTACGACATATAATATTATTTGGATTTCCCTTGTATTTTCGGGGAAATGAGGGTTTAAATAAACTTTTTTTACTTTCTCCCATTTATCTCGACTACATAATATATCAAGTAGTAATATTTATGGGTCTATAATGCGTACCCCCAAGCCAAGAGCAGTAGCAGATTTAAAAAAATCGATTTTAAATGCTTCTTTAACTTCATATTATGAATGTCACTTTAATCCTCCTCAATCCATATTGAATTTAATTCCTGGTGCAAATTCGGATGATGATTATATGTTGTCGTGTATGGAGGCATCTTTACCTGGAACTTCTTTGGCAACTGTAGAACTTACTAATGATCATAGTGGAATAACAGAGAGACATGTTCATAGAAGACAATATGATACAACGGCATCCTTTACTTTTTTAGTTGATAGAGATTATAAGCAGATAAAGTTTTTTGAAACTTGGATTGGATATATTGTGAATGAGCAGAATAATCAAGATCCTAATTATTTTTATAGAGTAAATTTTCCTGCGGGTACAACTGGATATCAAACAATTATTAGTATTAGTAAATTTGAGAAAGATTACAAACAACCTCCTTTAGAATATCGTTTTTTAAATGCATATCCTATTAGTATTGATTCAATGCCAGTTTCTTATGAGGGGGTAAATACATTAAAATGTACAGTTAATTTTAACTTTAGTAGGTATTTTACTCCAGTGACGGTGCTTAAGAGGGCTCCTTATCCAATTACGGGATCTAGTGATAGTTCAAAGTGGATAGCAGGATCAGGAAGAATTGAAACTGGACTTACTGCATCGACTAATAAAGGAGCAGATGAAGCTGCATTTGCTGCACAGACATTGAAGGAGAGGGGTATAAATTTCAATGAGATTAGTAATTAAACTACAATTAAACCTGCTAAATAAAATACACTGAAATTTCTATAGGATATTATGCCTTTACCAAAGATTGCGACCCCGACGTATGAGTTGGAATTACCTTCGACTGGACAAACAATTCAATATAGACCTTTTTTAGTTAAAGAAGAGAAATTATTGGTTTTAGCTTTAGAAGGTGAAGATGTAAAAGAAATAACGACTGCCATTAAGAATGTTATAAAGTCTTGTATTCAGACAAAAGGAATTAAAGTAGATACACTTCCTACATTTGATATTGAGTATCTATTTTTAAATATAAGAGGTAAGTCTGTTGGAGAGGAACTGGAAGTTAAACTTCTTTGTCCTGATGATAATGAAACTTATGTTCCAGTGACTATTCCTATTGATGAGATTGGAATATTAAAGAATGATGATCATACCAATCAGATCAAATTAGATGCTAACTTGATGATGGAGATGAAGTATCCTTCTCTTGCAGAATTCATTAAAAATAATTTTGATTTTGGTGGTGATGCAACTATGGATCAGTCTTTTGATTTAATTGCTTCATGTGTAGATAAAATTTATAACGAAGAAGAAGTATGGGCAGCTGCCGACTGTACTAAGAAGGAAATTAATTCTTTCCTAGAACAAATGAATTCCTCTCAGTTTAAGGATATTGAAAAGTTCTTTGAGACCATGCCTAAACTATCTCATACTGTAAAGGTTAAGAATCCTAAGACAAAAGTAGAAAGTGAGGTTGTACTTGAGGGATTATCAAGTTTTTTCGGATAGGAATGATACATATGAGTCTGGAAAATTATTTTAGACTTAATTTTTCACTCATGCAGTATCATAAATATTCATTAACTGAGATTGAAAACATGATTCCTTGGGAAAGGGATGTGTATGTTGAAATGTTGAGAGCACACTTAGAGGAAGAGAAACTCAAACAGCAACAGCAGAATGCCTAAGACTTTATCTCTATTAGCAGTATTAAAGAAAGTTGATGCCAAGGGTGTAAAGTCCTTATCCAATGCTCAATGGGATACTTTTCTTGCGTCTGATACTGAACCAAATGAGATTCAGGAGAAGATTAAAAAGTTAGAAGGATACGAAGAGAAGGGTGTTACTTATGACGCAACAGGAGATCTGATAGTTGAAGATAATAATGCCATGATAGAACGATTTAGACAAAGGACTGGTCGTGCTGCTGGAAGAGAGTCTTTAAAGGTAAAGAGATCTAAGATAGATGTTGCATCATTCAAAAACGATTTTTTGGGCAAAAAATCAGATAGTGCTCTTGCAACGATTAGTGAACCACCACCAGCACTAGGAGCTGGTGAGGAGGAAACAGAAGGTCTGAAAGGAATAAGAGATGTTCTTGATGAGATATTAGGAGTATTGCGTTTAGATTTTAAGGATGATAGAAAGGAAGCAAGGGATCGTAAAAAAGAAGATGATAAGAAAAAGAGAACTAAAAAAGAAGATAAGTTAGAGGGGGGAGTAAAAAAATCGATTGGTCTAATTGGAAAGTCTCTTAAGGCAATAGTGTCTCCTTTTAGTAATATATGGGATGCTGTATTTAAGTTCCTTCAGTCTACTTTACTGAATGTACTTTTTGTTAAAACGCTTGATTGGTTTGGGGATCCAAAGAATCAGAAAAAGGCAGAAAGGATTGGCAAGTTCTTTAAGGATTGGTGGCCTGCATTAGCAGCTGCAGGTGCTTTATTTCTTACTCCTTTAGGTGCATTATTAAATGGAATGGTAGGTCTTTTAACTGCTATTATTCCGAAGTTGGTGATGGCAATTGCAGCGAATCCGTGGGCAGCTACTGCGGTTTTAGGTGGTGTTGCTCTTTGGGGTTTATCGAAGAAGATTGGTAATATGCAAGGTGGTGATGGTGGTGATGGTGGTGATGAGAAAGTGGAGATGAATGGTGGTGGTCTAGTTCATAAATTTAATGAAGGTGGTGAAGTTCCAGATATGGGAATGAGAACTAGTTCTTTTTCAACAGGTACAGGTGCAACTGATGCTGATAGATTAGGTACTCATAGCGTTCGGACACTATCACCTGGAGAAGCAAAAGAATTCCTTGCCGAAAGAGGAATGCCATCTATGGAGTTAATGGATGGGACAGTGGTTCCAGATTTTGGTAAGATGGGTGCTGATAAATTCATGTCGGGAGTGCAAATAGTAAGGGAGGGTTTGACAGACCCTAAAGCAATTGCTCAACTTGATGAGTTTATGGCGACTAATCCTTTTGCTCAACCTGATGAATTGCAACGGGTCATTAATAGAGTGGTTCCAGGTTCACAAGCACAGGTGATGGGTGATTTGGGTGATGATATATCTGCAAAGCTCAGAGGATTTAATAAAGGTGGAGGAGTTCCTGGAAGTGGTAATAAAGATACAGTTCCTGCTATGTTAACTCCAGGTGAGTTTGTGATGAGTAAAGGAGCAGTTAATAAGTATGGGATGGATACATTAGAGAACATGAATGCAGCTGCTGGATCAGGTTCTAGTTCTAAGAAGGATGAGACAGTTCCTTCCATGTTAACTCCTGGTGAATTTGTTGTTTCTGCTCCTGCAGTTCAAAAGTTTGGTGTAAATACTTTAGAATCCATGAATCTTAAGGGGGGTGGTAATAATAAACCTGAATTAAGTGTAGGGGCTAATAAGGGAGGGTTAATTAATAATTACAATCTACAATATAAGGGAGGAGGATCAGTACCTCAAGGATGGAAGAGATGGTTGGCAGGTGCTGCTGATTTTGCTACTGGGGGTATATTTGATTTTGATAAACGTGGTAGTATGGTTGACGGTATGCAAAGAATGAGAGATAAAGGATCCGTAGATACTCCAAAGGTGCAAATTACAAATAAAACAATTACTTTACCTACTATTCCTAAAGATAGATCTGGTGAAACTACTACGAGTAAAAATGATATTCCTGAGTTTAGAATCTCTATGATATCTACTCAAAGATCTATGGTGATATCATCATTAGGTATTCAGGATTTGATAGGAGGATAGGAATATGTGGGCAATGTTGGGGAAACAATTATTGAAGAGTGGGGCAAAAAAGGTTGCTAAAGATAGGATATTGAATAGGAAAAAGAAAACACCTCCAAAGGCATCAGGTAAACAGATGTCTGAAGGTTTAATGAATAATGGAGGACAGAAAAAAGGTGGACCATTAGCAGTTCGACCTAGTACTGGTTTAGTTCCTACTGCAGGGGATTTGGCTCGGTTAAGCACAACTGTAGGAGAATCTGATATAGTTATTATTAAGAAGCAAGTAATACAAGTAAGAGATATATTAAAAGATACTAGGACTGCTAAACAAGCAGAAAGAGAAAATCAGAGAAAAGCAAAACAGACTGATAAAAGAGAGGGAAGGGAAGATAAACTTGAGAAACCACCAGTAAAACCTAAAGCAACTAAATTAGGAGTGAAAATGCCTAATCTTGGATTGGGTATTGGTAATTTCTTGACATGGTTAATAGCAGGACTCATTTTTAATAAATTAAATGATTTGATGCCAACACTAAAGAAAATTTTCAAAGTGTTGAAACCTATTGCTAACTTTATAGGTGGTTTGCTTCAAAAAACTCTTGGATTTGTAACTGGATTTATTGATCTTTCTTATGCAGGAGTGGAAAAGTTAAGAGAAGGAATGGTAGCCATTGGTGGAGAAGGTGCTGGTGAATTATTTGATAAGTTTGGAAAGTTATTTACTCAGGTAATGAATGGTGCATTGATTGCCGCATTGGTAGCAGTTGCCGTTAGTCGTCGGAATCGTTTTAAGAAACCTCCAAAAGGACCAAAGAGTGGTGTGAGAAAAAGTATTGAAAGATGGTTCAAGAAAACTGGTCCTGGAAAGTTTCTTAGAAATCAAAAAGCTGGAATTTTAAAACAAACACGGACCTTTATGAGGACAACTGGTGTTGGTAAAACACTTACTGCTTTAAAACCAAAGAATGTTAGTAAGTTTATAATGGAAGGGGGTATTGATAAAACTATTAAGAATGTAAGTAGTAACTTATCAGAAAGAGTGAAAAACATAGAGTTGCCAAAAATAAAACCTCGTGATCCTGAAATAAAACCTCGTGGTCCTGGGTTATTCAGTAGAATGGGTAAGAGATTCAATCAAGCAAAGGATGCGATAGGTAGCGGCTGGAAGAACACAATCGATTTTGTTAAAAATATTAAATGGGGACAACTTCCTCTTGTTAAGGAAGCTAGGGGAGCAATGGAGGGATTTAAACCTCTAAAATGGTTTGATGAGGTTGCTAAGAATTTGTCTCCTGGAAAAATGGTGCAAAGTCTTATAGACAAAGCAAAACCAAATATTGATGAGTTTCTTGGAAAAAATCCTGCTTTACAGAAATTAGGAGGGAAAATTGATCCTAAAACATTCGTTCCGTGGATAGCAGATAATTTTCAGAAATTTTCCAAACAAGCAGAACCTATAGCAAAGGCTGTAAAAGGAAATAAAGCATTGAAGTCCATGAGTAATTTCTTGGGCCCTGTAGATATAGTAGTTGATTCTCTGTTTGCTCTTGTTGATTATGCTGCGGGTGGAGAGTCTCTTGTTAATGCTGTTGTAAAAGCACTTTCTTCAAGTTTGGGATTTGCTGCTGGTGCTGCTGCTGGTGCTTTTTTAACTGGTACTGCTACTTTCTTTACTGCTGGTGCAGGTGCTCCATTAATACCATTTGTAACCTTTGGAATGGGGATGGGTGGAGCATTTCTTGGTGAGCAATTAGGTAATCTTATTCTTAAAGCCCTAGTTCAAATTCCAGGATTAGCGGATATGGATGATCCTATTGCTGAAGAAATGGGTCTGAGTCCAAGAAAAATTATTAGAGATCCTTGGGGGAAGAAAGAAGATGGTAAAAAAGAAGGTGGTAGGGGTAGACTCAAAGATAGACCAGAGGTACAAGCATTAACGGGTGGTAACAAAGCAGAAGGGTTGGATACTAAGACTTCTTATAATAATAATGGGGGAGTACTTGAGAATACTACTACATATATACAGCCAATAGAAGTATAATAAAAATATATGGCAATAGAGCAATCCTTAAAATTTAATTATTTTCAGATTAAGTCTAATATAAGTGAGGAGACGATAGATTTGAGAGCAGGTACTCCTGTTATTGAGTATAGGGAAAGTGTTTTTTCTCCTTATGTTGAAGTAACTGGTTATCTTGCTGATACAGGTAATACTGTACCAGATAAAGATGATTCTAGGGAAGCGGTAGGTCTATTAGACGGAGAATTTGGAGAAGGAACAGAGGAGATAATATTTGAAATAGAAGATCAAAAAGGTAAAAAAGTTAGTTTTACAAAAAGTTCAGGTTTAAGATTAGCAACTGTAACTTCTGCTAAACAATCTTTTCAAGCTCAAACTTATACTCTAACTGCTGTAGGTAAAGAAGCATTTGATAATACTCTTTTTCTGAATAGGTGTAGAATGCAGTATAGTGGAAAGATATCTAAACTTGTGAACACTATTTTTAAGAGAGATTTAAAATCACAGAATGAGATAGATATTGATGAAACGATTAATGAATATCATGAATGGGGTAATGAAAGATATCCATTTCAGATGATTTTGGATCTTCAAAAACTTGCTATTCCGTCACTACAGACATCCGAAGGGAAGAGTGCTTTGGGAAAAACTGCAGGATATCTTTTTTGGCAAACATCGAAGGGATTTCACTTTAAATCTCTGGATAAATTATTTGATACTAAGGATAAAGAAATTAAAGTTTTTATTGAAAATAAAAAGGCTTCAGCTGATGAACTTCCTTTAGTTTCTCCTCCTGGTGGTGGATCTCCAGTTGCTGCTGATGGTAAGATTTTATATTCCTTTAATACTAGAAATGTGGATGCATTAGCAGATTTTGAATCTGCTGGTAGGGGGACGGTATTGGAAGTTTATAATCCAAATCTTTCTCCAGAAGAACAATATACATTTAACCCCCTTACTGTAGATGCTGATGGCGAGGGTAAGAGTAAGGGGAATGGAATTACTGCGGGGAGAAATTTACCTGTATGGAATGAAGAGTATAGAGGTAGTGATATAATATTTGGTGTTGAAAGAACTAGAGCAGCGTTTTCTCCAGTAAAGGGACAACAAACGGTAGAGAGTCAAGTAAAGGAGACTGGTGAACTTAATTATGATGTAGAGACTACTTTCCAACAATCACATCAAAGTTATAGACAAAAGATGAATGTATTTACTGAGGTGGTTATAGAAGCAGACTTAAGTTTACATGCAGGAGATTTAATTTATTGCGAATTCGAGGAAATGACTACAAAGAAAACTCAAACTGGAAGTAAGCATCGGGATAGTGGTATATATATGATAGCGGATTTATGTCATTATGGTGACTCAACCAAGGCTTTTACTGGATTAAACTTAGTAAGAGATGCTTTTGGTGTTAAATCCCCTAATTCATGATATAATGAATCAGTACACCAGGAGAATTAACATGACAACTAAAACTCCCAATCACGATCTAGACCATGAGGTTTATATTGATCCTAAGGATCATAAAGAACATGTAAATCATGGTATGATTGAATATACGGAGGCAGATTTAGAAATGCACAATGATGCTTTTCATGCTCATAGTGAAGAGGAAGTAGATAAGAATGAAGGTAAGATTAATGATTGGCATACAAGACATGAAGATCAGCATTTAGAGGTATATTGTGATAACCATCCAGACTCATTAGAGTGTAGAGTATACGACGATTAATAACTAATGGATACTCAACTTAAAAGATATGCAAGAAAACTAGTTGAGGAGCAACTGGGTCAGAGCAGACTGCAACTGGCTCAGATTGCTGACGATATAAGTTGGGTAAAAACGCAACAGGATAAAAAGTTTAGTGAACCAGAACCTTATGCAGCCAAACCTTTTCTTACAAGATTTAAAATATTAATTTGTGGGGTTCATCCAGCTGATGCTAATCCTGTTTCATTACCTTGGGCTTACCCTCCTTTTAGTACTTCAGGATTAAGAGGAGAGTCTCTTGGTCTTCCTATTCTTCCTCGTGGTACTTTTGTCTATGTAAGCAGAGATACGCAAACAGGGGAGTACTTTATTGAAAGAATTGCTCCTAATGTTTCGCCAGATCTTCCATTAATATCAGGAAGTCCTTATGGTGCAGTAAGTGGAGCAGATCCTCGTTCTGCTGGTACTGATGGTTCACCACTTTCAGATACTCAGGTAGGTAATTCTAGAGTATTAGGAAATGAAATATTTGGTTTTAATGGACCATCTCTTGCTGATATGCTTCAGAATTCTCCTAGAGATGAAGCAAAATGGCAATTTCCTACATTAGATGGTGCGCAGAATACTGTAGGGGGGATGTCAGCAGCAATAGAGAATTCAATAAAAGATGTTGAGAGAATAAAAAAAGGTTTAATAGGAGATAATAGTGCTCTTCGACAAAGTTTAGAAACTCTAGATAATGCGGAGAAATCAGTAGAAGCAATTTCTGCAGCATTGAAGAAGCAAGTAAAATTGATAAGTGGTTACATTAATACAATCATGAAGAAAGCACAGAAAAAAGTGCTTCGCATGATTAACCAGATGATGAATAAGATCACGGCAGCTGGTCCTTTGTCTGGTAAGTTTGCGAATAATCAATTAATAAACAAAGCAATTAAAGTTTCTTCTTGTGCTTTTAATTTAGCAATATCTGAAATGCCTAATATGGTTGGGCAAGGATTGATGGGTATTGTTAATAAAGCAGTCAATACTAGTAATTGTTTAATAGAAAATTTTGTTTCTAATTTTGTTGGGCAGATAACTGGTCAGTTGTCAGCATTGATTGAAGGTGCTATGGGTAGTATTTCTAATGTTCTTGGAGGTGGAACAGATGTTTTAGGATCTATTGGTGATGTTTTAGGTTCTATAATGAACCTCTTAAAGTGTGAAGTAACTCCTCAAGCAGGAGATCCTGTTGTTAAAGAATGGAATCTCTTAGATGGTGGTGCTCCTGTAAAGATTTCTTTAAATACTGATAATATTTTTAATAAAGCTAAAGAAGTTGGAAAGATATTTAAGGAGACTACCAAGGTTCCTCCTAATATTAATAAGTATAAATTTAAATTTGATCCATCCCAGATTGCTGAACAGACCATGAGTGAGTGTGGTGACATGGGCCCTGACCAATGTGGACCTCCTAGTGTTACTTTCTGGGGTGGAGAAGGAAAGGGAGCAAAAGGAAATCCTGTTATCAGTACAGCAGAAGAGAATTTTGGTCAATTGATGGGTGTGGATGTAGTTCAGAGTGGGAATTATACTGAACCACCTTTTGTTCATGTTGCTGATGAATGTGGTGGAGGAAGAGGAGCAGTATTAGAAGCTATTTTAGGCCCTGTTGTGGTAGATCCTCCTGTTGAAGATTTTACAGGTAATGTTGGTAGTGGTGGGAATACCGTTGATAATTTTAATTTTGCACCTCTTGCGGATGGATTGGAACCCTCTGATTTAATAGGAATGGAGGTCACCGCAGAAACGGACATTCTTCCAGAAGGTACTGTTATTACTGCTATTGAAGGTGATACATTGGTTCTTAGTAATGAGTTTACGGAAGATGGGAATGATGTACAATTTAGAATAGTAGGTAATACTCCTCCAGGAGTTGTAGGGGTTACTACTTTTAATGTTTCGGTTAAAAATACACCACTTGGTGAAGAAGCAATGGAGTCTAAGTTCGTTGTGGATAATCGTGTACAAAGACAATTATGTTCAGATGGATATTCCTTAGAAAGAGGGAAGACATATCACTTTGATCAGTCTTCACCTTCTAATGGATTAGTACTTAAAGTAGGTACTGATGAAGTTGCATTGATACAAGGTGAAGATATCTATGATATTGATACATTTTGGTATGATGATGTTAAGATTCATCCTTTTAGATTTTCAACAAAGGAAGATGGTATTCATAACTGCGATGTATCTACTACAATAGATGATCCAGATGAGTGGCCATTAGCTAAAGATAGTTTACCTGCTGATGCATGGGTATTAACGGATCCAGTAGGATGGTCTGAATTTTTAAAGACTTATGGAAGGTATCCTGGAACACAACCACCAGCTCCTGGAGTTCATGAAGGTAATTGGGAAGTTGATATTGAAGAACCAGGAACTTATACATTTGAGATTCAAGCAGATAATAGAGGAACTATTACTTTTGATGGAATTTATATCGGAGCAACAGATCCTATTCCTAGTATAGAAATAGAATCAACCATTCCAACAGAGTCTAGAAATTCAAATCATACTATTACTATTGAAGGATTAAAAAGACCTGATGATCTTCTGCGGGTAACTGACAAATATCTTGAATTTGATGATAATTCTCAGGATGGATTTGATAGAAATTCTTCTTTTACTATTACTGGTGGAGATGCAGCATTTTCTGATGATGGTAGAAGTATTACTGGAACTGGTCCTATAAAACTTAAGTATGAATGGTTGGATAATAAAAAGATTTCTGGAAAGGCTCTTCAATCCATTACTATAGGAGATATAACTTGGACACAAACTGATGAGATAAGTGGTGTTGTCGAACAGACGGTTGTATTAGAGGATGTAGTTACTATAACTGACCTTGTAACATATGAACAAGGAATAGATCTTAAAAATGGACCTCATAGAGTTTCTAAATTCTTGGAGGTTGAGGTTATTAGAACTGGAAAGCATGTTATAACTGCTTCCATAGAAAATGCTGCATCACATAAGACTGGAATTGCACTTAAATCTGATGATGACAATCGAAATCCAGCTGCTTTAGGATGGGTAATGAGGAAAGGGTTTGCTCCTCCAAAAGGAACACCCGTATCAGGTGAGATTGTTAGAACTTCTAATGATCCTTTTAGAACCATTACTGAAACACTCATTACTAATTGTGGAGTTGAATATACCGATGGAGTAACGAAGGAAGGAGAACCTGGTAAACCTAATGCCAAGATCATAATTGATGTTCAACCAGATGCACCTGATACTTTATATTATTATTGTGAGAATCATCCTAAGATGGGAGGTAAAATTTGTATTGTAGATGGAATAGAACCTGAAAATATGAGTTGTCGGAATGCCCAATTAGAAGTGACTGATGTAAATGAGAATGGTAGTGTTATTGCAATTCGATTATTAAATTCTGGTACAGGATATGCGGAAGGAACTACTAATTTATTAACTAAAGGTGGTAATGGAACTTCTTTAACTTTTGATATTGTAAATTCAACTCAGGAAGGTAATATTAATTTAGCACGGGTTAATAATGGAGGAAAAGGATATGCAGTAGGAGATAAGATTACACCTATTTGTAACTTTAAAAAGGTTACTCCCAAAACGGGAACAGGTGTAGTCGATGTAATAGTAAAAGAAACTGGATGGGGATATAAACCTTGGCCTAATGGAGACTGGGGTGGAATGGAAAGAACATGGGCTGATAGATGTCAAACAATTGTTCATCGTGCTAATGGGGATTGGGATACTCCTTATAGTTATGGACAGGTTGCTACTTTATACATTGGAGATTGTATTAGGTTACCTGCAGAAAAAGAGGTGTGTATTGATCGGGATTTTACTGTTGATATGTTACCTGGATCGACAGTTGTTAGAGAAGAAATATCTCCTAGAGATATGACTGATATTGAATGGGGAGGTGGTATTGGTGGAGGAACAGGTGCAGACTTGGGAGATGCAGCTACTAGGGCTTATGAGAATGCTATCCCAGATCCTAATAATCCTTATTATGAAAAAGGTAAAACATATGTAGAAAGAATTGATGGAACAGATCCTGATTTTCCTGCAGGAACAGCACAGTGGTGGTTCTATTGGGAGGGTCAATATAAAGGAACTTTCATTCAGGACACTTTAAGTCAGATACCACAGATAATAGAACCAAGGGAAAATTTATCTGATTTAGTATATCGAGTTGCTAATTATAATGAGAACGTTGCCATTCAGGTTACTATCGATCTAGAGGAATGGTATCATGTAGCATCTGAGTTAAGAAAAAGTGACCCTGAAGCATGGGTTATAAATGATGCTCAAGGATGGTCTCCTTTCTTACAGAACTATGGAGTTTTTCCTTCAGTTACTGATGAATTACCTAATACTCCTCAAACTGGAACATGGTCTGCTTTAATTAAGGAGTCGGGTAATTATTATTTTGAAATTCAGGCAGATAACCAAGGAAGTATCACTTTCGATGGTACATATTTAGGATCAACCACTGTTTTTAAATCTCATAATGATTCTACATTTTTTGAAGTTGAGGTTGAAGTTAAATATGATGAAAATGGAAATCCAATTCCTCATACAATAGAAGGTACTATTTTAAATGCACTTCAACCTAGTGGTAAGGGTGGTTGGAAGAACAATCCTGCTGCCTTGGCATGGGTTCTGAGGAAAGGTGACAAACCTGATCGTCGTATGATTACTGAAATAAGTACCGTACTTAGAGAAAGTCGTAATCAAAATCATACTATTGTTTTCCAAGGATTAAAACAACCAGGTGATGTGCGGTGGGCAACTAGTTCCCTGCTTGAGTTTGATGATGATTCTGTAGGTGGATTTGATATAAATGCAAAACTTGAAATTTTGAGTGGAGAGGCTGTTTTTGTAGAAAATGATGATGGTACGTGTGATAAAATTAAAGGAACAGGTGATATTACTATTAAATATTCTTGGACGGATAATCCTAGAATAAGTGGTCAGGTTTTAGATTTTCTTACGATTGAAGATAAAACATGGGATCAAGGAGATTCCTATAGTGGATTTGTTACTGAAACAGTTACATTAGTGGATGTAGTTACTACAGAGAACGTGGAGGTAAGCAGTCAATCTTTTGTAACGGTAGGAGGTGAAGGTGAGGTTATTGCATCTTCCTTAGATCCTTTTAGAAATGAGTTGGAGTTAGTTGAGAGTGCTACTAAAACTTTATTTGGAATTAATTTATTTACAAGTGAGGATTTTGATGGAGATGATGGTACAGATAAACCTACCTTTACTTGTGATAGGGATTATCTCTATGCTAAGACTTTAGGTTTTAGTGATTGTGATATTAGGCATTTCCTAGAGACATCAGGAATGGCCGTTGATCAATGTATGCAAGATAAGTTAGATGATGAGGACTGGGGTGTATGTGATGATATGAGAGTTTTAGTAACTGCTCCTGATTGTCCTGAAAAGGGTGGTGAGTGTCCTCCAGGATATTATTTTGACAATGGGATATGTAAACCTGATCCTTGTCCTCCAGGTGAGCATAGGGAAAATGGTGTATGTGTTCCCGATGGATGCCCTCCAGGAGAACGTTGGGATTCTCGACAAAATAAGTGTGTACCAGTTGAAGATCTATGTCCTCCAGGATACTATAGAGATCCTAATGATTCTACTAAATGTATTCCTATTGTTCCTACCACTTGTCCACCAAGTGATACTTATAGGGTTATTGCATGTTTAAAAGATATTATTGTAGCAAATCCTGGTTTTGGTTATAATTGTTGTGATGATACAGTGGTAATTGAACCTGCTAATGGTGCAGAAGCCGTTATTGAAGAATGTGATGGTGGGATATTAAGTATTAGAGTAACTAAATGTGGATCAGGATTTAGAGAACTTCCTGAGGTTTATATAAATACTCAAACTGGTCTTAATGCTTTTCTCATTCCTGTGATGAAATTCCATAAAGAAAACTTTGATGAGTTTCCTGAAGGAACAACTATAACTCAAGTGATAGATTGTGTTGGTAATACAGGGCCTAATGCCAGAAGGAGTGTGACATAATGACACAAAGTTATTGGAAACATCAGGAAAAAAAGACTCCTCCTGTAAAAGGTGAAACTAAAACCTATAGAAAGAATCAATTTAATACGAGTGAAGGTGGAACATATTATGGGCATAGTAATGCCAATAACGCCAAGATGGCTGTTCAACTTCGTCGTATTTTCCCTTCTCCTTTTAAACGTGCTCAGTACATAGGTCTACAGCAAGGAGGAGAACTTGACGGGAGTATTATTTGTAGTGCTCCTTCTACTTTTCAGATTGCTTGTGGAGAAGCACCAGTTCAGGATGTAGCAGGTGTATGGTATGCAGAAAATGGCGATATTAATATTCATGCCCCTAGAGGTAGAATAAGATTATCTGCCATGTCTATTGATCTTATTGCAACTGGTGATGGTAAGAAAACAGGATATGTGAGTGTAAATGCAAATACTGAATTTAATGTAGAGGCGGGAAATGTGGTAGTCAATTCTGATGATAATATTTCTCTAAATGCTGAAGTTATGGATACTAATGTAACAGGAAAATGTGAGTATAATGTAGGAAGTTTTAAAGTAATTGAAGGTGGAGATTTCTTCTCCGTTCCTGGTCAAGGTAATATTACTGTGGAGCAATTTTATGATGCAATGTTTAAAGTAATAGGGAGTATGGGATAATGGCTGAATTTGTAAATGTTCATGTAGGAAATCAATTACAAGTTTCTTCGGCACTTCCAGGAAATGAAGGGAGTCCTATACTGGAAGAAAGAGATCCTCTTTGCTTGGGAATAGGTCCGATGGCTATTCCAGGAACTATATTTGCTAGTGGTGCTGTTCTTGTTGGTAGTCCTCTTTCATATGCTGCAATTAGTAAACCTGAAGCAGCATTGATGGTTGCACGACCTAATCCAGCAACTAATCCAAATGCTAGTGCTGTATCTATTTTTAAAGTCACATCTAAAGCTAATCTTCCTCCTACCCCCATAGATGTGGTGCTTGGGGATCGTGGTGCTGGACCTGTAGGAATACAAATTAATTCTTTAATTATTGATATTCTTAATCTGTCTGAGATTAAGATAGTTTCTCCTGAAACTACTCTAATAGGAAAGAAAACTCATATTGGGATGAATCTTAAAACGGGAGTAGAAATAAGAACAGGTGCATGTAATGAAACTGGATTTAAGTGGAGAGCAGGTTTTTCTAGGGATGCTGGAGCGAGGAAAGTCAGTTCTTTTGTGAAGGCCCCTATTTTTATTGGAAATGTAACTTCGTGTAGTGGTAAATCTAGTGGAGCAAAGTCATTTGATATTGAACATCCATCTAAAGAAGGACATCGACTCAGGCATGTTTGTGTGGAAGGTCCTACATCTGATGTATATGTAAGAGGTAGACTTAAGGATAAAAATGTGATAGAATTACCTGAGTATTGGAAGGGTTTAGTTGATTCTGATAGTGTAACGGTACACTTACAACCGATTGGAGATAGACATTTTCATCTCAATATAGTGGAAGTTGATAACCAAAAGATAGTTGTAAAGGAAGCAGATGATAAACCAATTGATTGTTTTTATCATATATACGGTGAAAGAAAAGATGTTCAAAAAAATATTCCTGAATATGAGGGAGAATCTCCAGCAGATTATCCAGGTGACCAATCAGATTATTCAATTGCTGGTTTTACATATGATGTTAGGGAGGAGGACTAATGGCATTAGCATCTAAACTATTTTCACAAGCAGGTGAAGATCTTCAACAGGCACTGGAGTCTATTGATGATTTGCAGAGTAGAGTGGTTATTGTTGATAATGATAAACTTCCGTATGATCAGGCAATTTATAAATTAGATAAGGATTTATTAGATCAATGTGAGGTGGTTAATAAAGCCTTTAATGATGTTGAGACTGCTTATAATGACAGAATAATTGGAGTTTGTAAGACGGATATGTTCTGGAGAGTTACTCAGATCAATAGTAGTGTAAGTCCTGTTGAATATAGTCTTGTTTGTACTAAATTAAATGGAGGAGGATACACAGAATTAACAAAGGGTGGAGTCGTTGGATTGGGAAGCACAGTTTCTTTTCTTCATCCTAATGGAACAGTAACCGATTTTCCATGTAATGATCGTATTCAAGAAGAATTAAGTATTGGTTTTGGTTATACCTTTGGATTTGATCCTCGTAATTATTATGGCATCAAATATTATAATGAACCTTATTCAGATGATATTGGTGATACTTTAGTGGGAGGTTTTATTGGAACTATAACTCAAGGACAGTCTACTTTAACAGTTATGAATCCTGTAGGATCAGGACTTTCCGAGGCACTAGCAATAGGTCAAATTATTGAAGCTATAGATCTTAATGTTTTTTCAGGAACAACTAAGATTACTGGCATTACTACAGGATTAGTGGATCTCAGAAAGATTGAATCATTAGTTGGTATTGCTGAGACTCTTTCTAAGGTTAATATTCTTACCGTTGATAGCACTGCTCTTAGAAGTGTTAGAGCACCCTTAGATAATGGAAACTATGGAAATTTTGAGGTATTAGACGATCCTGCTAATTTTGCAAATTCGGGTAGAGAGAAATATTCATTATCAAAAGATGCAGATCCATTCATACCTCAGACAGTGGGAATAATGCAAACTGCTAATATTGGAGCAGGAGTTTCTATTGCCCTTGATAATTCAGGGTATCCCACTTCTGCTATGCCTTGGAATCCTACACTTAATGGATATTCAATTCAACCAAGTGGAGTTCCTATTATACGACCACCTAAAGTTGGTTCTGGGAAATGTTTTTGGAGAGTGGGATTCTCTGCTTATCCTAGAGCAAGTGTAGGAAGTGCTGCTAAAGCAGCTGAAGATGCTGAAATAACAATAGAGATAGGTGATATTGCTAATATGTATGGAACTCTTTCTTCATGTTCGGCTGCATTAGAGAGTGCTATTACGGATGCTGTTGGAGTTTCGAGTACTAAAGAAACTGCTCTGGTGGGAGATGCCAGTGCTCGAACTACTAAAGAAGAGGGATTGAATGCTTTAAGAGAAGAAAGGAATGAGGATTATAGTTTACCGATTTTTGGTATGAGAGTTGGTATTGGAGCTCAAAATGAAATAGTGGATAGACTTATAACTTTACAACAACATTTAGATAACCTAACTATAAGAAATGTAATTGATTCTTAATTATGGAAATTTTACACGGCAGAACACAAAAGAAACTAATTAATCTTCCTGAAGAATGGGAGAAGTTGGTTGATCTTTCTACAGTAACCGTTCATCTTACTGAAGTGGGAGCAAAGCAAGGTCTTATAGTGAAAAGAGTGCAAGGTTTAGAGGTTCATTTACAAACTCAGGGAATGCCTGTGGATTGCTATTATGTGATTATGGCTGATCGTCTTGACATATATGAGGAATCATAGTATACTGTATAGATCATCGAAAGGTTTCTAATGGAAGATGAGTATCTTTCCCGTTGTGTTGTGGATACAATTCAACGTAAAGTGCATCTCTATTCAGATGAAGGAGATACAAAAACAGTAGAATGTGAGACAGTCGAAGAATTTATGAATGTATTGCATTTTGTGAGGGATAATTGTCCCGAAGACATGTTAACATACACTGATCCTTTGTAAAGGAAAATCAATTTTTAATTCCAAAAAAGGGGCAAAAAATCTCTGTGATTTTTTTGCTCCTTTTACTTTTTATGTACGGAACTTTTCCATGATAAATAAATCATAATAGAACTATCGTGCAAATAAGATGCCTCTAAGTCGTCTAGATAATTTCCTGAAGAATGTTCGTGGTAATATTCTCTATGTTAATCCAAATGATTTGGATGCAACAGATAGTATTGAGAATCAAGGAAATTCATTAACCCGTCCATTTAAGACAATTCAAAGGGCTCTGGTTGAGTCAGCAAGATTTTCATATCAGAAAGGATTAGATAATGATAGATTTGGTAAGACAACCATTCTTTTATATCCTGGTGAACATATTGTAGATAATAGACCAGGATGGATTCCAGATGGTGCAGATAATTATAAATTAAGAGATGGTAATAGTTCAGATGATTTCCCTGCATGGTCTCTTTCAACTAATTTTGATTTAACGACCTCTGATAATGCTCTCTATAAGATGAATAGTGTCTACGGGGGTGTTATTTTACCTCGTGGTACTTCTCTGGTTGGTTTTGATTTAAGAAAGACAAAAATAAGACCTAAGTATGTTCCTAATCCTGAAAATGATTCGATTGAAAAATCTGCTATCTTCAGAGTAACAGGTTCTTGTTATCTTTGGCAGCTTACTATCTTTGATGGGGATCCTAATGGATCTGTATATAAGGATTATACTACAAACAAGTTTGTTCCTAATTTCTCTCACCACAAACTCACAGTATTTGAATATGCTGATGGCGTAAATGATGTAAAGATTAATGATGCATTTATATCTGACTTTGATGCAGCCAGAACTGATCTGGATATGTATTATGAGAAGGTAGGTCTTGCATATGGTCCTTCTTCTGGTCGTGAAATTGAACCAGATTATCCTTCATCAGGACTTGATATTCAACCTAAGATTGATGAATATCGTATTGTTGGTCCTATGGGTGGTGCTGTAGGTATATCCAGTATTAAAGCAGGTGATGGATCTACAACTTCTACTGATATCACGGTTACTGTTACCACTCCTATTAAGGGATTGGATGTAGATACTGCATTCCAAGTTGAAGGAATTACTGCTGATGGATATAGTGGAAACTATGTGGTTAGTGATGTTATTGCGAGTGATTCAGCAGGAATTAGTCAATTTAAATATCAGGTACTCAATGCTCCTGTCAATCCATTACCTTCAGTAACTGGTTCAACAATTAGTTTGGAAGTTGATACTGTTACATCTGCTTCTCCATATGTCTTTAACTGTTCATTGAGATCAGTTTATGGTATGTGTGGTATGTTTGCTGATGGTAACAATGCCACAGGATTTAAGTCTATGGTTTGTGCTCAGTACACAGGTATTGGACTACAGAAGGATAATAATGCATTTGTAAAATATGATAAGGATAGTGGAGAATATAAGGATAGTACTTTTGCTGGAAACGAAAATATAAATTCAGATTCAAAGGCAGTTTATAAACCGTCTTATAGAAATTATCATATCAGGGCAACTAATGATGCTGTTATACAGTGTGTGTCTGTCTTTGCTATTGGTTATTCGGAACACTTAACTGTAGCTGATGGTGGTGACTTATCTGTTACTAACTCTAACTCTAACTTTGGTGCAAAATCATTAGTTGCTCAAGGATTTAAGAAGGATGCTTTTCCTAGAGATGATGTTGGATATATTACCCATATTATTCCACCAAAACAAATAGAAACATCCACATTAGCAGTTGAATTTGATGCTATAGATGTTAATAAAACTGATTCAGTTGCTGGTGTAGGTTCAACAAGTCGTTTATATCTCTATGATCAAACTAACCAGGCTGTTAAACCTGCTACTGTTCTTGAAGGATATAGAGTAGGTGCAAAAGAGAATGACCAATTAAATGTTCTTATTCCTGATCCTGTTACAAAGGTAATTAATCAGAAGAAGGCACGAATTGTGATGCCCGCTACGGAATTGGTTACTAGTTATTCTGGTCAAACTTCTTTCGAGAAGAGATTCCAAGTTGCAAGGTCATCAGGTATTAGTAGTATTAGTTCTAATACTCTTACTTTCACCAAACCTCATACTTTTATAGAGGGTGAAAGTATTCGTATCATAGCACAGAATGGTCATCTTCCTGATGGATTAGATTCTAATACAGTATATTATGCTATTACTACTGGTATTGGTACTAATCAAATAAAGATTGGTCAAACATTAAATGATGCCACTGGTGGAGATGCTGTTACTATTAATAGTAAGGGTGGTATTATAGATGTTGTAAGTAGAGTTTCTGATAAAATTGCAGGAGATATTGGACATCCTGTTCAATGGGATAATACTGAAAGTCAATGGTATATTACGGTTGGAATAGCGGCTACTGATAATGATATCTATTCTTGTATTACAAGTTTGGGTGCAACTACCTTAGGTAATGCAACACCAAGAACCTTTATTGAAAGAACTCCTGATACAAGAAACCTTGTTGATACTGTTTATCGTGCTCGTTATGTTCTTCCAGCAGGTAGTGGAATTTCATCTGCACGTCCTCCTATTGATGGATATGTAATACAGGAATCAAGCACTGTAACTGGTGCAACAGATGCAGAAGTTGCTACATTCTTTAGTCCTACCTCAGTAACTTTGGGTAATAAGAATGAGGCAAGAAACTTTAGTTTCCTTGCACATGTTCATTGGTTAGGTAATACAGCTTATTATCTTTCAGAATTACCTCATGGATTAAAAGTTGGTTCTCAAGTTGAGATTAAAAATGTAAAGAGTGCTGACAACCCAGTTGGAACTGCCAATTCTGGATATAATGGAACCTTTAATGTTCTTGGAATAGCAAGTGCAAGAGAATTTACTGTAACTAATGCTACTAGTCTTGGAACAATGACTAGTGATATTAATGACAGAACAACTAGTCTTCCTACCTTTACTCAGAAGAAGTATGCAGGAACTTTCCAAGTTTATAGATCTGAGGAAATTCAGGAGTATGTTGCAGGAAGTCAGGATGGTATCTATCATTTATCAATAACTAACGCATCTAATAAACCATCAGCAAGTCCTTTCTCTACAGAAAGATATTCTCAACCTATTGAGAATTTCTATCCTCAGACTAATAGGGATAATGCGAAGTCGGATCCAAAAGAATCTGATTCATATGCTGTCTCAAGTCCTATTGGTCAGGTAGTTCTTAATGATCTTCAAAATAGTGTTACTAAAGAAACTATAGATAAAGGAATCTTAGACTGGAATATTGGAGTTGGAATAACTCAGATTACTTCTAATACTGCAGGAACAGCTCATACCATCTTTACTTCTCTGGATCATGGATTCAATCGGGTTACTACTGTTGCTATTGCACAAAGTGGTACTGGTTATGGTAATGGAACTGCTGCATACATCTATGATGCTAAGTTAGTTGCAGGAGATTTTGCTACTGGTGTAAGTACTGTAGGAAAGAACGCAACTGCAAGAATTGAAACTAATAGTTCTGGTAACTTGGTTTCTGTTAAGATAATGGATGGTGGTACTGGATATAAGATTGGTGATGCTCTTAACATTATTGGTGTTGGTACTCATGCTCCTTATGCTGTTGGTGTTGTAACTGTTACTAACATCTATGATAATATAGGTGATACTCTTGATGTTAGAGGAGTTCGACCCGATAGTAATAATGAGTTTAATACTCTCTATAGAATTACTGGAGTAGGAACAGATAACACCATTCAGGTTGCATCTGCATCTACTATTGGTGCTGTAACTGTCGCAGGTGTAGGAGCAACTGATTTATCAGCTGCTAGTGCTCATGTTACTGGTCAGGCATTAAATATTACTAACTTTAACTTTAATAAAACCACTGGAGTTGGTGTTGTTACAACAGCACAGAGACACGGTTTAAGTGTAGACAATAAGGTGAAGTTGGGTGGATCTGATAGATCTCTTTATCGTGGTGATTTTATTGTTAAGAAGATCAATGATCAGAATTCATTTAATGTAAGCATTGGTATAGGTACTACAGCTCCTGATGCTAGTGGTACAATGTATACCTATAAGTTTGGGTATGCATCTGCTGGTGGTAATGTTTCTGACACAGATGAAAATATCACAGGTAGACAAATTCCTCAATATGCAGGTATTACTACTACTCTTTCTGCTGCGGTTCTAACCGAATCTACCACAAATATTGAGATTACAAATATTACTAATTTAGACCTTAATATTGGTGATTATTTACGAATTGGTGGAGAAATTGTCAGAATTAAATCTACAGTTACTGGAAACCCAATATCGGTCTTTAGAGGAGTTCAAGGAACAGAAGCATCTACTCATACTAACAATACAGTCTTAACACGAATTGATTGCCGTCCTATTGAATTCCATAGAAACTCTATTATTCGTACCTCTGGTCATACTTTTGAATATGTTGGATTTGGGCCAGGTAACTACTCTACTGGACTTCCTGAAAAGCAAGATCGTAGTTTAAGTGGTCAAGAAGAACTTTTATCACAATCTACTAAACTTGATGGTGGTGTGAATGTTTACACTGGTATGAATGATGCTGGTGATTTCTATATTGGTAATAAGAAGGTTAACTCTGCTACAGGTAAAGAACAAGTCTTTAATACTCCTCTTCCCACTGTTACTGGTGAAGATGCAACTCAAGGTGCTGCTAGTATTGGATTTAATGTTATTACTCCACTGGAAGCAACAATTAGTAGATCATTAGCGGTTGAAGGTGGTCCTAATTCCGATATTATTTCTGAGTTTGATGGTCCAGTCGTCTTTACGAATAAACTTACTTCTACTTCAACTAAAGGTATTGAAGCAACATCCTTATTCTTACAGGGTGATGCAACAGTTTCTAGAAAGCAAACTATCGGACTGGGAACACCTTCCTTATCTGGAAACCCTGGTGATTTAACCTTCTTTGCTAACCCTACTAAAGGTGGATATAATGGTTGGATTTATACTACAGACAATGATTGGTATCGTTATGGTGCGGTAAGTATTTCTACAAACACTTCTATTCAGATCTTTGATGGTGTAGGAATTGGAACTACTACTCCTGGAGTTAATACACTTCAGGTTGGTGCTGGAGCGTCATTATTTGCAGTTGATGGTACTGGTGTTGGTATTGGTACTACTTCCAGTGGATTTAAACTTAGTGTTGTAGGTTTATCTACCTTTGTAGGTAATATGGAAGTGACTGGTATTATTACTGCTACCAGTTTCAAAGGTGATGGTTCTGCTCTAACTAACCTTGATGATGATAGTCAGTGGAGTCCAACACCTGCTGGCTTAGGTACTGGAATATATCCTCAGGATCTGAAGCGAGTTGGTATTGGTACAACCGTTCCTCTTTATAATCTTGATGTAGGAACTACTGGAACAGGAACGACTGATATCTATGTTCGCAATACCGCAATCTTTGCTGGATTCACTACAACTAAGGATCTTCAAGTTGGTGGAGCATTAAGTGCTACAACTTATAATCTGGATAGTTCGTCAAGTAACATAGTAACGGGAATTGTAACTGCTACTACCTTGAATGTGGGAAGTGCTCTTACTACAACGTCAGGTAATAAAGTAGGATTGGGAACAGGAATTCCACGAACAGATATTGATTTAGAAGGGGCAACTCGATTTAAGACTTATTCACAAAATGTGGAAGTACTTGATATTGCGAGTGGTGTGGTAACAATTGATTTAGCAATAGCACAGTCATTTACATTAACTGTAGACGAGGCAGTTACTTCGTTTACTCTTAAGAATGCACCATCAGGATCAACATCCTTTAGTTTGAAGATTCTTCAAGATTCAACGGGATATTCTGTGGGTATTGCTACCTTTAAGAATGTGAGTGGAACAGCAATACCAGTTAAATGGCCTGGTGGAGGTACTCTTCCTCAAGTTACACAAGTTGCAGAAAAGACTGATATCTATTCATTTATGATTTTTGATGGAGATAATATTACAGATTCGGGTCAAGGACTCTTTGGTGTCGTAGGAGGACAGAACTTCGCATGATAGGATTTAATGCATATCAGAGTACACCCACTACTCTTGATTTAAATGGACCTAT
>VTLG01004285.1_pt1 | contig 27077 bp, 24 predicted proteins | sample 4694571 | NCBI WGS metagenome assembly VTLG01 (sample SAMN12604809, study PRJNA352737) | marine metagenome | biome: ENVO:00000447; feature: ENVO:00000209|ENVO:00000569|ENVO:01000036; material: ENVO:00002151; isolation source: viral sequences binned using virsorter ...
AATGCACAACCATTTGAACCGTTACCACCATTGCCTGTGTCACTTCCAGGAACACCACTACCACCATAGGTTGTACTTGCATCAATCCAACCATTTAATCCACTGGCATCATCAATAGCAGTACCTGGTGCGGCAATCCAAAGTCCAGCAATACCTGCTGAAGTAATATTGATATCAAAGTTACTAACAACCTGTCTACGGAACGCAAATGTATAATATTGTGCGCCTGTATCACCACTACGATTTGGCCCAACTGGCAAGTAACCTGAACTATAATTTGTTACATCATATTTCATTACACCAAGTCTAATAGTTGCTTCTTTAGTTCCAGCAACACCTGGGTCAGCACTCTCAGCATATAAACTGTTAGTATAATAATTTGTTGCGCCAACAACTGCAGGATTATCTGTAGTTGCCGCACTAAAGTTAAATACTCTTTTGCCGTCATCTGTATGTGTACCATTACCTAACGAATCTGCTACAACAATAGCCTGCTCAACAATACCACTTTGTGATGCTGTATGTACTTGTATATTAGTAGTACCTATATTAGAATATGCTGTTGTACCATTAACACCAGTACATCGTACTTTTGCTCTATCAACTGTTCTTACACTACTGCCTGTAATTGGAATTGATAATGTGCCTAATATATAAGCACCACCAACACCAGTATTAGCTTTTGGAATGCCACTATTCAACATTGTTGTAGCGCCATCTATTTGTGCATAAGTGTAATTTTGATTACTAAATGCGTTACTTGATGTGCCTTCTTGATTAGTGCCGCTGTCAACTTCAACTACTGAAGAAGTATCTCTGTATGCTTGTCCGGTTAAATTGGTAACTTGCACGGCGGTTAAATTAAGTGTTGGACTACCTGTGTTGTAATATGGAATACCTGAAATGTATCGTTTTGTGCCAGCAGTTCCTTCTGCTAATGTGCCTACATTAGAAATTGTTGGATTTGCTGTAATGTTATCTTTAACTACATGAACTACATTAGTATTACCACCTGCTGAACTTTCTAATCTTTGAGCACTTGATCCAGTAGCATAACCACCTATTACTAGAGATTGCATTGCTGATGCTACAAGATATGTTCTTTGTGGAACTGAAGCAACTTCATCATAATCTCTGTGACCTGCTAGTACTAAAGTAGTAAATGTATTATTGTTAGCACCACCTTCCGATGTTGTAACAGCTCTACTTCCTCCAGTACCTGTGTTATTAATATTTGATGAAATAGTTTGGTTAGTTCCATTGTAATGGTTAGTTATAAAATTACTAACAAAATTTGTTTGAATTGGGTTAGCAGTTGTATAACGTCTTGCTGTTGTTGTATTTAAATTTGCACCAGGTGATTGTGATGTAAACGCACCTGAATTATCCGTAAATCCATGACATAATTTAGGTGAAGTACCTTGTGCCGCAGTACTTAATGTTAAACTCTTGGTACTTAAATTTGGTGCCGCGGCAGGAGTAGCATTTATTGTAAACGTTTGGTCAGCGTCTGTATCAGTTTGTGCTGTTATGTCTGGAGTACCTGATGCAACTACACTTAAAATATAGTTGCCTGCTGACTCGCCAGCATAGTTATGATCTAGTGGTGCGCCAATACTACCTGCGGCTGAACCATTTTCTGTTACGTTATCACTATCACCATCATTCCAAGTATATACATAACTATCAGCATTTTGTGATGTGTTAGTTGCTCTTACTAGTGCTCTATTGTTACCGTCAATATCACTATAATCATACAAATCATATTGGTTATCACCACTCTTCGTACTTACTGTTACCGCAGTTGCCGCAATGTTACAACGCACATCGGGCTCTACGTGTACAGTAAAGTTTGAACTAATGAACGGACTACTTGTGTGACTACTTGTTACTCGTAAGTTACCAGTAAAATCTACATCAGTACCAGCTGCTTGTTGGGCTCCACTCAATGCAAATGTATGTACTATAGTATTACCTGTATCACCTGAACCGCCAGCACCTACATTTACTGTAGTGTTTGCTGTGCCATCACCCCAAGTATAAACATATTGTTGACCGTAAGTAGCATGACTACCAATGGTGTTTTCCGTACTGTTTGTAAATGTTATCGGTAGTCCACTCGTTGCTTCTTGGTTTATACCTGTTACAGCACTCAACGATACTGTTGGTGTATGTGTATCGTAAATCTTATACGCAGTACTACTATTAGTAGGTATTACTGCTGGATTAGCAGTACTATGACTATCTAATGTTAATTGTACTGTGCGAGTTCGTTCTTGTTCTGTACTTGCTGTAAATGTGTGAGCAAGTCTTGCGCCAGCGGCGCCCCCTGCGGCACTATCACTTGAAATAACATTATTACTGGAACCATCTCCCCAGTTCCATGTATATTGTATTGTTGCTCCACCAATATTTGTTGTGTTATTATCAAAATAAACAGTTGCGCCGTCATCCCAACTCGCAATTGGACTCCCACCTGATGAAGCGGCATATGCGGCAAAACTTACAACTGGATTGGCTGTGTAAATTACAATATAATTTGTTCTTGTAGAACTTGCTGTACTACCTGCACCAGACCCACTATTATTTTTCGCTGTTACTGTTACAGTAAAAGGCGAGTTAGTATTTGAACTATAAGTGTGCGAAGGCGTAGAATCTGTTGTATTAGTCGTTGCTGTTTCACCAGTACCCCAATTAATATCATAATGTGTAGGATTACCAACAGTAGTAATTGTTAATGTAACAGTTGTTCCAGCACCACCAGCAGTAATATCTGAAACAAATGATGTACTTTTTACAAATGTATTATTACGAATATTTTCCGTAACTTCATTTAAATCGTCAATAGCATCTGTAACTTTTGTAGTTGTAAGCCAACTTTGGTAAGCACCATTGGTTGTTAAACTACTATCAGTTGGAGTGCCTAAATTAAGATCCATACCATCAGTAGCAGTAAGTTGTGCATCAACATATGCTTTATTAGCCGCGTCAGTACCAGCTGCTGGTGTTGCAACACTAGTAATCTTTTTACTTGAAACATCAATAGTGCCTGTACCATTAGCATTTAATACCAAGTTGCCGTTGGTATTTGTTGTTGTAATAGTATTGGTATCTAACTCAATATTACCTATTTCAGCATCACCTGCAACTTCCAAAGAAAATCCTGGAGACGTTGTACCAACACCGATACGTGAATTAGTAACATCTAAATATAATAAATTGGTTTCAAATGCTAGATTAGTACCTTGTCTTGCAAGGTTTGCTTGTAACATCGGGCCCGAGATGCGACCTATAGCCATATTATTCTCCGAATATAATACTTTATACTATTTAGTTTGGTAAAAGTATTAAACGGTATCAAAACCACGCAACGCTACTATTTTATGCGTGTTAGGAGGAGCGGAGGTAAATGTTACAGTAGTTCCTGCTATAGTATATGCTACATCTGCTTCTTGGAAAACGTTGTTAATAAAAATAAGAACATTATTCTCATCTTTAACACTGGCACCTAGGAAATTAAATGCTGTTGTTGAACCATCACCAGTTGCTGTAACTTTAGTAATAGTTGCTTCACCTGCTGTTCTAACTGATGCCCAAGCACCATTAACAAATGCTTCTATGACATTTAAAGTAGAATTATACCTAACTGTACCATTACGATTAATAGCAGTTTCATCTCGTTGGTTAGTTGTACCAGAAGGTATAGCCATACCTTTAGTGTCAGCTAATCTAAAATTAGAAAGTGGATAATATTCTGGTCTAGTGCTATCAAAAGGCATGTTATAAACTCATGTAATTAACAAATACGTTTACTGGAACACCAGTAGGACTACCTGACCAATTAGGAGACGTATTAGCTGCATCGTCTAAATCAATATAAAACTTGTCACCATTGGCCAATAACCATTTAGTTGCTATCTGGCCAGTTATAGTATTTACAAGTACATTCGATCCTGGATAAAGTGGGACTATAAATCCTCCACCACCGCCTGAATTATACAGTACATTATTAACTGTAACTGAAGCACTATTTGGTACTAGGTTTAGTTTCCAATGAAAGAATGAACCAGCATGACCATCTGTATTAAATATTACTATATCTGTAACAGCAACATTTCCTGATGCTGTAAAAATTGCTGTTGAGCTATTGTTTACTACGTTTGTTATTGTGACTGCCATATTTTATCCGCCAAATACTAAAGAAAAAGCAATTGCTTTACTTTTACTTATCATTTCTCCACTTGTTGTGTTATTAACAAAATACAATCCAGTACCTCCACTGCCAGGTGTTTTAGAGTAAACTTTGTTTGTACTACCTGTTGCACTTGGATCACTGCCTTGGTCAGCAAAATCCAATTGTATACTTACATTGGCCGCTTTGGACAATGTAATTTCACCAGTGCCATTAGGAGTAATTACAATATCACCATTAGCATTAGTTGAACTAATAGTATTACCATCTGCTCTCAAATTATCTACATTTAACTGTCCTGTAATTCCTACTGTTCCTGATCCAGAGACAAATGTAAAGGCGGCATTACCAGCAAATGCACCTGAATTATTAAATTGTACTTGTGTATTTGCACCACCAGCGGCTCCACTAGCAGCTGCATCAGCATATGCTTTAATACTTTGCTGTGTTGCTAATGCCGTAGCACTATTACTTGCCATATTATCTTCATCTAATATCGCTGTAACAGAAACTGCACCAATTGTTAAGCCACCAGATGAGGTAACATTAAGTACATCTAATCCTGCTAATCCGCCACCTAATTTTAAATTAAATTTATCAGTTGCTTCATTCCAAACAATTGAAGAATTAGTAGCTGAACCACGTTCAATTTCTACACCAGCAGTACCAGCAGTAACGCCAGCACCTGATTCATCTTTATTCAAAACAATAACATTGTCTGTTATAGTTGTATTAGTAGTCGTAATGGTAGTGGTTGCGCCAGTAACTGCTAAATTACCAGTAACTGTAACATCAGATGCTGTTAACTTAATATCATTTGTTCCAGCATCAATAGTATAATCACCACTTGTCGTTAGGGTTCTAGCCATATTTCGTTATTTCCAATGTTATATTATTTATACAAATTTTAAATAGAAAAGGAGCCATAACGGCTCCTTCTCAAAAACACTAACTTTATAAAATTAAAGTTTATAATGATTATGCATCTTCTGTAAAATCGTCATCATCAGTGTTTGCAACGTCATCGTCACCCGCTTCTTCCATGCGTACTATGCCTGTAGAAGCCGCTGAACCCATTTGCCATTGCAAGGATGTTCCGTCTAATGCGTTAGATCCTGTTGCACTTGGTGCTATTACTGTAACTTTACGTGCAGTAATTTTTGAAACTGTGTAAGTTTCTGCATCAGCACCTAATACCATAATGGCCATTTCGCCAGCTGCTAATGCGGCTGGTAATTTGCCAGTTGTTAATGTACAAGTATGCTCAGTGTCTGCGGCGCCAGTTTCAGCACACACAAATCGTTTTGAACCTTTTTGTCTAACAATAGTACCTTCTTTAACGGCTGTTCCGTTATGAAAGGCTACTTTGATTTCATTTTTGCCGGCGGTTGCGCCTGCGGCAGCTGTAGTAAACAACTTTTTGTTTAGTGGTCTTCCCATTTGGTTTCTCCTTTATAGGCTATGTCCGTTCTATGGACTACGGGGATGGTGTTCCCCATAAACGTAGTATATTACTACGCATTTGTATTTATCCAAGAAAAAACCACCCAAAGTGGGTGGTTTCTTCGTCAAATAAGTTAATAACTTATGTGAATGAGAGGTTAGACATAGTAATACTCTCGAGGTAGTCAGCTGCATTACCCAAGGATGATGCAGTATTTGTTAGTGCGACATAACCATAACGTGTCATGAAGCCTACGACTGGTTCGAAAGTTGCTGGATCTAGTACTGTGCCGGAGCTCATAAGTGGGATATATGGGCAATAGAATGCGGCGGCGTCTGCCTCGCTTGAACCCTTATAACCTACTAGTGATGCACCTGTATCACCTAGATATGTGTCTACATAAACCTTCATTGCGCCATTCAATGTACCAACCATCTTTTGATTTGTTGGTGCTTCGAATGAACCTTCTGTTGTACGTGCAAATGCACTTGTTGAAGCACTTTGTAGTACTGTTAGTGCAGCTGGTGAAACAACTGCCCAGTTACCTGCGCCTCGACGTGTGCGTTGTGCAATACGGTTAGCTGCACGATTCATTACAACTGCTAGAGCTGCATGTTCGTCACCAACGTATGTTGCTGTACCTGATACTGCTGCCTGGTCATATGTAAAACCAGTTGAAGCGATACCACGTAGTGAACCAAGAATCTCCTGATCAATTTCAGCAGTAATTTCTTGTGCTAATGCACTCATGATTTCTGCTTCCATATCGATACCGTGCATTGAATTTGCGTCCTGTGCAGACTCAAAAGTCCAGCGAGCGGATAGCTTTCTGGTTTTTGCTTCTACAGGTTGCTTCAAGATTTGAATGCTTAACTTTCTACCTGGATCACCTTCTAGTGCTGATGTTGATGCACCCAATCCGGCTGAGCCGTCGCCTGAATAGGCTTGGCCAATTTGGAATGGGGATAATGCTTCGTCACCTGCTACCACGTCATTTGCGGTACCTGTTGCGTCATTTGCTTGAGCGTAACGTACACGCAATGTATGAATTTGTCCTACTGGACCTGCCATTGGTTGAACACCAACGATATCGTTAGCAATTACTGATGGCATTACACGGCGGATTACTGGCAAAATTACACGGTTTAGTGTTGCAACGTTGCCTGAAGCAGTCGCGCCTGCTGATGCAGCTTCTGAGAGATACTGTTTTGTATTCTCTAGAGTTACTGCCATTGTACTGCGTTGGTTGCCTTCGAGGCCTTCCATTAAGGCTTCTTTAGTCTCGTCCCAACGTTCTGTTAATAGTTCTGACATTTTTTGTCTCCTAAACTCCTTAATTAAATTAATTTAATCCCGCTAGCTTCTTGATATCAATAATATTTGAAGTGGTTGTATCGTTCTCTGGTTGAGTTTCTTCTTTGATTTCACGATCACCGGTAACTTCTTTCTTTACTGACTCAGTTAGTTTGCGTTTAATACCACTGCCGTCGCCATTGATAACTGCTGGCAGGTACTTATCAAAAGATGCTTTAAGTTTTTCAGTTTGAACTGATTCAAGTAAACTTTCCATAATTTCTTTCTTATCCTTAGCCAATGGGTTAAGCATTTCTGAAAGAACTTGTTTCCTGTTTGCTTGATCGTTGATCACTCTAATTTCACTTTCTCTTGCTTCCACAAGAGCATCTTTTTCTTCTACAGCTTTACTTGCTTCCGCAAGTTCGTTTTCCTTATCGGAAAGTTGCTTCATAAGCTTTGCTACTTCAGTCTTCTCATTCATATATGAATTTGAATATTCGGCGGCAAATGCTTCAAATAGCTGACGTCCAAAGTTGTTCTCACGAGCACTCTGGATATCTTCTTTTAATTGTGACATCTCACCTTTAATAGTTTTGGTGACAGTCTCTTCAACCATCTTGGCACTACGCTCAATAAATGTCTTCTTAAGTTCTACTAGTTTTGCTTTTGCTTCAGCAACTAACTTAACTTTTGTATCAATTACGTCCTGTTTGTCTTCATTGAATTCGACAATTTCTTCACTTAATGCTTTGATTACGAAATCTTCCAACTTGCCAAATGCTTCAGTCTGCGAACCACGGTCTGTGCGGAACTCTTGCATTTCACTTGCTAGATTTTCTGTTACGAATTTATTGAGAAGATCGGCATGCTCTGTAACTGCTGTCTTATATGCAACTCGCTCAGCAACTACAGCCTGCTTGTCTTCGACAAATTCTTGGATTTCTTGTTTTAGAGAATCTGTAACCATTGTATCTAGGGCTTCGACAATTGCTTCCTTATCGTGCTCATATCGTTGAGCAAACTCTTCACGGAGTTCCGCTTTATTTTGCTCAGTCGCTTCTGCCAACTTGGTTTCCCAAGCCTCCTGAAGCTCATCTCTTGCTTCTTCTGAAATGAGATTGTTGTCGATAAGTGGTTTGAATACCTCTATCATAATGCTCTCCTAAATTTTTAGGTCCTTTATGAGACGCAAAATCCCTTCTTTAAGGTACTTCTGCGCCTTTTGATTCTCACGTACTTCAGCTGCTACCTCTAACATCCTATGTCCGCCTCTCATATTGAGAAGGCCTTCATAAATTGCTGTTGGATATGCATCTGGAGCACTTGGTTGAGCCACTACGTCAATAGTGACTATTTCAAAATCTGACACATCCCCACTGGCTTCCTTCACATTTCCAGAACCCCTTGAGGATACTCCTAATTTAACACCTGACTCTAGCATTGTTTTGACTAAATTACCCATTGGTGTTGGTAGGACTTTCATCTTACCATAACCATTAGGTCCGTCCATCCACATTTCTGTAACCATGTGGGAAACACGATCTAAATTAATCTTTAAATCGTCTGGATGGTCAACCTCGCCCAATACTGACATACCTTGATTGATTTGTTCATTTAATGTTGATACGGCGTCTTGTATCTCATTGACTGGATATACTCGTTTATTTGCATTCTTTACACCACCTTGAATACAAATACCCTTCATAAATAGATCCTTGCCGTCATTATCAGTCTCAGTTACCATACGTGCTTGGTCAAATGTCAAGTGTTCTCTTAAATAAGTCATCTTTTATCCGTTATACCGAGTTTGCTAGGTCGGCTTTTGTGTCCATACCGCCTTTATCTACACTTGGTGCGGCACCGCCTGAATCTTCACCACCTGCGCCCATCATATTGCCAGTTTTGGCTACATCTAGGTTACCGCGGTTTAGATTAGGTGTGCTTTTTTCACTTTTATCACCTACTGGTGCAGGTGCTTTTTCAAGTGAAGCTTCGGTTAGTTCGTCTGACTCTTCAATTTGTTCTTCGTCTTCGTCAACTGTTTCATCTTTGGCTTCTTCTACAGGCTCTTCATCAGTTTCTACGGATTCAAATTCTACTTCTTCATCATCCATATCCATGTCATCATCACCTTCGTCGTCACCGCCAACTTCTGCCATTAACTTATCAAATTCAGCTTGAAGTTCATCCATTGCAACTTCTAGATCACTTATTCTATCATCTGTTTCTTCTTCAGATGCTTCTTCGGCGTCAACATCGTCACCGTCTAATGCATCTTCTAGTTCCTCTTCAGCATCTTCCAATGACTGAATACGGCCCTCTTCGTCGCTCTCAATATCGTCAACAAAATCTTCAACTTCGTTATCGGAAACTTCTTCTTCTACTTCCTCAATTTCCTCTTCGATAGCTTCAAGATCTTGCTCATCAATCAAGCCTTCATAAATCTCACGAGACTTATCCACAACAATTTCGTGGAAAAGCTCTTTGGCTTTATCTTGCTCTTCATTGATGATATAATCGAGCAACTGCTCAAATTTATTACTCATAGCGAAATCACTCCTTTTAATATTTCATAAAGGTACAAATTACAAATATATAATTATATTTAATAATAATTTGCTAATATACTTGATTATAGGGGTAAAATGAGTGAAAAGGGAAGAAAAAGGGTAATTTTACATAGGTGCCGCTGGGGCCGGGGCATATTGTATTTGATACTGCTTATCATCTTGTAATTTTTCAGATGTACGTAATTCTTGCATACGGCGAATTTTATTAATTTGCTTTAATGTTAAACGAGTTTTTCGTGTATCACCTTTCTTCATTACAGTTTGGTCAGCAGAAGGATCATAACGTGAATGTTTATCATCATCGTCATGGTCTTGCATTTTAACATCTGTAAAAATTTCTAGTAAAAGCATATTAGTATTTATTAAACTGGTGCTGGTTCTGCTGGAGCGGCGTCAGGTGCACCTGGTGTCATTCCTGCTTCACCTTCCATACCTTCAGCTCCTTCCATACCTTCTTCCATAGGAGGTTCAGGCATCTCAGCCATTGCCATATCACTCGACATCCCTCCTGGAGTGATACCAATGCTTCTCATATCTGAACCTTCAACACTAGCACTAGATGAATTTCCAGTTTCTTCTTGCCACATTTTAGTATTTTGTAACAATTCTTCTTCAGTTAATCCTAAGTAACGCACCATCATAAAACGTTTACTGAGATATGGTAATTGTTCTAGTTGTGTAAATGCTGAAATCTTCGTGTTATCTAACTCTGCTTGTCTATATGATGCAAAGTTTTGTGGTTCATTGAACTTAATTTCAAAAATACTATTGTCAATATTAATACCACGTGTTTTTATAAACAACTTAAATTCATCATCAACAACAGAAGCAATAATAGTTTGTAATCTCTTACAATACTCGTTGAATCTATACTCTTGTATTAATGCTGTGCCTACTCTACCATCAGTATAACCTGCTACACCTTCGTCTGGGCCTGATGGCAAATAACTACTTGGGATACGCAATGCTCTATACATCTTATTAGTAAAGTATTTTAAATCATCAATTTGACCTAAGTTCTCACCGCCTGGCAATGTTTCAACTTTACTACCACGTCCTTCGCCTGTTTGTGGAAAAAAATAGTCTTCCATAATAGATAATGGATTATATGTTGCGTCCATCATTTTAGAGCCACCGCCTGTTGTTGTAGGAATTCTGCGTTGATGTATTTCGTTTTTAACACGTTCTACAAAACCCATAGCCATATGAGAAGGCATATTACCTACATCAATATAAAATACTCTACGTTCTGGTGCTCTCTGTACTCTGTATATAATAATAGCATCTTCAAGCAATTCTTTTTGCTTATATGTTTTGAAAATATTTTCTAAAATACTATTACCAAATGGCCAACTTCCATCCATCTCTTCTGTCATACTAATATGAATTACGTGTTGTGCATCTACAGCAACGGCTTTTTTACCATAAGCATACTTTGCGGAATCTGCCATTGTTTGGCTTGTTGGATTTCCTTGCCTATTGGTTAGGTTAGGAATAGTACTGCCTGTTGTATCTTTTTCAGTTACTGTCAAACTTTCAAAATTTACAGCAATATCTCTAATCGTGTATTGTTCAATTTCTCGTCCAGCACTTTCATCAACAACAATTTTTTCTACTTTAGCACTATCAACAAAATGCCATTTTTGTGTTTCTGGATCTCTAATAAAAATTTGATCACCATACTTTAATACATTACGAAACAACTTAAATATTTTGCGCTCAAACCCTTGTAAGTTATACCAGTGTCGTAATTGTGTTTGTAAAATATCTACTTCTGTGTCAGTTGCATCTTCATGGTAATGCACTTGGAAAGCAATACCAGATTCTGTATTAGATTGTGTGCAAAATTCAGCAAGAATATCTAGTGCTGAGTTAACCTCACTATCTTGATCCATACCATCGTATTGAATATAACGTTCAATACGATTAGGATGACCTGAATATACTTCAGGTAATACTGAACTGTAGTTTTTAAAACCTACGTTTGGTGTGCCGTTACGTAATGGAACTACGTTATTTGGCTGTGTAAAATATTTTTTCCAAGTCATTATAGTTATTCTCTACTACTATTTACCCTATTTTTATTATATTGCGGTCCAATTTGATTACCCGCCATCACTGAACACCTGTTCCTGACAGGTAGTGGCCAGTTGCGTCTTGTGATACATTGCTTGATGGATTAGTAGTAACATTGTCAGATTGTTTGGTTTGTTTCAATTCTGTAGTTTGTTTCTCAATAGCTTTTTCAATTCTTTCTGCCATTGACAATCCTTGGCCTTCATCACCTGTAAAGAACTTACCCAATCCTTTCCATCTCTTATTTTCATCGTGTTCTACCATTGCTTTCTGTGCCGCTTCAAGTTGGTTCCGTCGTCCAGATTCAGTAGCCGCCAACCCAGTTCCACCAACTAACGTATCCACGCCCAGTTCAGAACCCTGCCATTTACGAAAATCCTTACCTGTTAAAGCATGAGTTTGGTCAAGATATGCTTGTTGTTTAGCTGTACTCTCTTCAGTATTCAACCTATCCCATAATCCAGTAACTTTTTCCCAAGCAGCCTTACCTGCCCTGATGGTCGGGCCGGCCGGCGTATCCTGACTGTCGTAAAAATCAACTCCGCCCGTTTCTCTTCGAGCGTTGGCTCCCACTACTCGATCGTCACTAAACAAACTCATTACATCTTGTATACCACCTTGTATAAAATCCTGTGTGTTTATTGCAAAGTCACTACCCAAAACGCTCGGACTGGCTAGATAACTAGCAAACTTCAGCATAGCGTCTCGAATTTGAGTATCCAATCGAGTCGCTGATTGGGTTGCTTCAGTTCCAGGACTCCCCGTACGCCATTCACCAGGTTCAGTTACTCCACGATCACGTGCTACCATTTTATCTATTAAGACAGATAAACTCATTGTTGAAGCTTGTAATCTAGTAAGTCCTTCAACTGCCTTTGCCGCTGAATCACGCAAAGCATCATCACGTGCGGCAGCTTGAGCCGCCTGCCCGAACATCATCTTTCCTTCTTCCACACCTGCGGCCGCAAGATACTGGAAGGCTTGCGATTGATTTCTACCCGCGGCGCCTATGCCATCTATAAATCCACTAAAAGCACCTTCTACATCTCCATTGCCTGACATTATCGTATCTCGCAATGCTTGACCAGTTTGCATCGCTAATTGGCCGGTTTCACCTACCATCGCCAATTGAGCTGATTTTGTTGCAGGAATTGTACCAGCAAACGCGGCTTGAACATTGTCTCTCATATCTGTACCATACACATCCTCAATATGTTTCAGTTGCATTTTTATTTGCTTTCGTTGCACCCCTTCAATTCCTTGAATATCCATCGCAGCTTCTAATTGTGCATCAAAATTTGCTACTGCCATGGAATCTGCAAGTTCTTCTCTACTTTTACCAGTAAGTTTAGATAGTTTATCTAATTGTTGGATATATTCCATAGTGCTTTCAGCCTGCTCTTGGTCACTCAAGTTCCTAAATGACCTCATAGCCATTTCATCACCCATCATTGATGAAATCAATCCCATACTTTCGTCAGCATCTACACCCATACCACGCAAAGTTTGTTGAAATGTAGCTCCAGATCCAGTAAAGCCTTTATCAAAAGCCTGCATACTGGTTTGTACGGCCATTAACTGCTCAGCACCTAATCCAGCAATACCGCCAAGCTTCGCCAATGATTGTGAATTTTTATCTAAATGCTGTGCCAATTGTCCTAATGATAATCGGGTACCTTTAAGACTCTCACCCAACGCCAAATAATTACCTTGCAAGCCAATACCTGATCGTGTTAGTGATTCCCATTTTTGAAGGTTATCATTAGCATAATCAGCTAGCATACCTGCGGCAGTACCTGCTAATCCAAGGCCTGTTCCTAATCCTTTTAAAGCAAGGCCTGCGACACCACCCATCTTTGCAAACTTGCCAAGTTTCTCAGTTCCAGCTTTAGCACTACCACCAACGCCTTTAAAAGCACCACCAAGCATGCCAGCACCTTTTTCTTGGTTTTGAAGCATGTTAGCCATTTTATCCATTGCGTTTTGAGAAAAACTTCCAATGGTGCTTGTTACAGACGAAGCCGATTCACGATAAGCATCTGATGCGGCTTTTGCGGCGGCTTTTTGTGATGTAGCGGCTTGATATACGCCAGCAGCTGCTTGAGACATACTGGTAGAAAAACCACCAATAGAACTTTGCGCCGCGCCACCAGCAGTTGCTAAATCATAAAGTTTCGTGGCGGCCTTGCCGGAAGCTCCTTCAACTCTACCGAATAAACTGTTTATGCGGGCGATCGCCGCTTGTTCAATTGCGTTGTCATCTGCCATATTAATATGCGTACTTTATAAAATTGGGTAAATATCGTAATATGTTATTATTTATACATTAAATTTAGAGGGTTTCAAATGACAAGTAAGTTAACAGAATACTATAGACAACCAGAAATTTACATTACTTTACCTAGTGGTGGACAATTTTATCCAGAAGGATCACTTGAATCAAGTGCAACTGGTGAGATACCAGTTTATGGTATGACAGCAAAAGATGATGTTGCCATTAAAACTCCTGATGCGTTAATATCAGGTGAAGCAGTAGTTCAAGTAATTAAAAGTTGTATACCATCTATAAAAGATCCTTGGCAAATGCCAGCATCGGATGTAGACTTTGTATTGGTGGCTATACGTATCGCATCGTATGGTGAAGAAATGGAAATGGAATCCACATGTACTAAATGTGAAGAGGAATTTAATTTTGGTATTGACTTAACGCAATATATAGACAAACTAGGAAAAGTTGAATTCACCAACGAAACAACTACAATAAAATACGGAAAACTAAAAGTACATATTAAACCACTAACATATAATGAATTATCTCTATTACAGCGATCAGCATTTGAAGAACAACAAGTATTGACAATGGCTTCCTCTAATGAAGATTTGGAGGAAACTGAACGACAAGAAATGTATACTAGAGTTCTCAATAATATGACCGAATTAAACATTGGCACAATTAGTTCAGGTGTACAAGGTATAGAATTACCTGATGGTGAACTTATCGTAGACAAAACTGAAATAATTGACTTTGTTAACAACTCTAGCATAAAATTAACTAATAGAATTACTGATACATTACAAGAAATAAGAGATAAAACTCTTATACCCCCATTAGATATAGAATGCCCAAAGTGTGAACATAAATGGCTATCACCATTAGATTTTAACTATACAAGTTTTTTCGCATAAGGCTTCTATCTTTAGGGTATGAAGATGTTGTACTCCTTATAAAACAGTATGAAGATGAGGTAGAAGCCGTAAAAAAAGAATTATACAAAATATGTTGGTATATGCGCGGAAGTCTATCTGTAACAGAAGCCTGGAACTCAACTTATAAAGATAGAAAATTAATGTATGCACTCGCTGATGAGAATTTAAAGGTAGCAAAAGATAGTGGATTGTCTTTTTTCTAAAACATACTTACTTTATTATCACACCGACCGACTAAATATTAATACTACACCCGTAGAAAAACCCCGCAGTAAAATCCCCACAATAATTCTGATCATAGGAGGTAAAAAATGACAAACGACATTATTGAACAAAATAAAATCATCGACGCTTTATACGATTGGATCAATAACTTTGTAGCAAAAAAGCACAAAGAGTTTGGTAATTTGCCAGCATGTCCTTATGCCCAAGCTGCATTAAGAGACAATACAATGAAAGTTGAAATTGTTTATGACGACTTGCTTAACAAGTTAAAGGAAATTGGTAATACTTGGACAGATGAAGGTGTTGAAATTATAGCAGTAATTACACCTACAGAAAGATACTCCGCTGAGGAGTTTACAAAAATTTCAGATGAAATCAACGATTACCTAATGCCTATGAATTTAGTAGCATTAGATGATCATCCGCATAACGTTGAAACACACGAAGGTTTAGAACTAAACTTCGGCAAAGCGGCTTTGTTTCTAGTGGCAAGGCTTGATGTTTTAAACTCCGCATCACTAGCACTCGCAAAAAATACAGACTACTATAAAAGTTGGACAAAAGAACATTTAAATTGGGTCACACTATGGCGTTTCGAATCTACGCCAGAAGAATTTAAAAAATATATTGATTAAATTGTAGTATAAGCCTTAAAACTTCTCACTTTACTATCCCGTTGACAAAGTAGTGTATACTCTTCCACGTCGGTACTCCATTCCATTCCGTTAAACCATTGAAAACCGTCAAACTTGGATTTGTATATGCTACTTTGTTCGTATCCAGGACCAGTATACAAATAAGTTAAACCTAATGATTTTGCCCAAGCAATTTCATGTTCTAAAGTAAGTTCTCCCAAACGCATTTCTGGTTTATGATAATTCCATATAAAAAAGTTTGTTTCCAATATATCATGATCAGCAAATGGAAATGGTGGATGATAATGAAGCATTTTAGTTATTGCCACAATACTACCTTTATAATAATATGAAATATATTTAAAACGTTCGTGATCTATACTAGCACTGTGGATATTTTTAAAATTATTATGATGTACATACTTTGTTAAAATCTTTTGAAACACCGTAGGCATTTCTTTAACATTTGAATGCAACGATAAACCTAATTTATAATCAAGAAAATCATAATTTGTTTTTGATAAATCAATTCGCGTATTACGCGACATATACCATTCTTCTTTCCCATTTACAATATCCAAAGCAAAACCTTTGTCAAGTGCTAGAAATTCCTCTCGTGGGTTTACATTACGTAAACTTATTTGGTTTATTATTACATTTCGAGTTTCTTGTTTTCCGAAGTGTGTTTCGTAAGTGTATTGCATAGTTGAACTACGTTCAACTGGTTCTTCATTTCATTCGAACCTTGAACGGTTTACAATATTTATTTGTTTACTTTTTCCTGAAGTTTTATTCACACTTCTCCTGTTTCCAGGAGAAATATGAGTTCTTTTTCCATTGTTTAACTCATCAATACTATTGAGGATTGCATTAGCACGGAGGCGGTTACCCTGTACCCCCTACCTCAGACTTCTGACTTTCGTCATAGCAGGACCATCTTAATGCTATAGTATCAACATTAAAATAGCTGTGGTTTCTTTTTCTTATATCCACATCTTTTGGCGCCCTTAGCCTGGGTTGCAACTTCGCCAATTCTTGTATTCACGTGCTTATGCTACGTGCTCGAGGCGAGCAGCTCTTAACTGCATTTAGGTTGCTATGTTGGTTTCTTTTTCTTGCCTACGGGAGCCAAAAGTTGGGTGTCGTGTTACTGATGTCATATTATAGTTCATTGGTCTTTTTTTTATCGCTGATTGTAATCTTACTATTTTGGAATTTAGTTTCCAGAACTGATCGTATTCACTAAAATTCCATCCTTTATAATTAATGTGCCTTTTAAATCTGTGATGTAAATGTTTGTCTTCTATTGCTACATATTTGCCTTTTCGATTGAACTTCATTATTAACATATTGAAGTCGTGTTCATCTGCTGAATCTAATACTTGATTAATCCATTCATCTAGTAATTTTACATCACCTGTTAACAGATGATGGAAGGGGAAATCTTTATACGCCTTGCACTCTACATTTAAATAGGGCATACTAGGCCCTGGAATAATATCACCTTTAAAAGTTCTTATTACTCCTTCATGTAAGTATTCTTTACGTGCTTTATTGGATCCGCCGATGTAAGCTCCACTATGAGGAACTCGAATAAACGATTCATCATATATTTCTGATAGATGTTTTGCAACATCTCGTTCCCACGTGGCGCCTTTTATTTTTTGCTTACTAGGCATTACATAGAGTTTTTCTTATCTTGAATTTCTGCTCTACGTTGTTTAGATAATTTGCCTAATTCACCGAGTGCTTTGCGGGCACGAGCGGCGGCCGCCTTAACACCCTTATCTTCGAATTTTGCTGATTCGTTCAAATAGTTGTCTACTTGATCTAAAATTTGTTGATGGATTGTTGCCATTTTCTATACTCCTTTGGTATTTGTATTTACATTATCTGTACATCATCACTGTAATTTGTGAATCCGTTCTCTTTTGTAACTGTCAAAACGCTATGTACTCGCCCTGCCAGTTCATCCTTATGGGATATTAGGAACACACTCTTGTTTCTATCTCTGCTAACTTTTTTAAGTATGCTGATACTACCTTCCAATCCCAATGTATCCATTCCACTATCTACTAATTCATCTATAATTAATAAATTTATATTATTATATAAATGTTCCCAAACATCTCTAAATGCCCAACTTAAACTTAAAATGAGTCTGTTGCGTTCGCCCCTGCTTAAATTATCAAAGTCTAAGTCTCGTCCATATTCCATTATCTCAACACTTAAATCATTTTGGAATTCTACAGTATGTGGTAATCCTATTTTATCTAAATAATAACTTAATCGTTTATTTAAGAATGCCAAGTTTTGGTCTATAATACGTTTACGTATAAACGAATCCTTATTTACGAGTAAACGTAATAAGAATTCTTGATGTTCTCGCACTCTTACTATATCATTTAGTTTATCATAATTAACTTCTTGTAATACAGAATCTTGAAGATCTTCTATTTGACTGCTAAACGGATCAACTGACTCTATTTTGTCTGCTAATTCTTTTTTTAGATATTCCAAACTTGAGTCATGTTTATATGCATCAGCAATTGTTTCATAGAACGTTTCTATTTCAATATCTGTACTACCCATTTCATCTATCTTTTTAGTTATAGATTTTAATTTTTTCTTTTCCTTTTTTATTATGTCTTTATGTTCTTTTATTTGTGTGTTTATATCAGATAACATTTCTTGATGTAATTCATCATGTAATGGTTGCCCACACGCATGACATTTTTTGTCTTCAGCCGATGCTAAATTAGTATTATAACTTTTAAGTTCTCTTTCATATTTTGTTAATGAACTCTCTGATGTTCTGCGCTCACGCTCATAACTACGCAATCTAGATTCTATTTTTTCAATGTCTGCTTTTTTAGTATGTAATGCTAATTCATCCTCTATATTCACTGCTACTAATTTATCAATAGCATTGTTTAATTTATCTATTTCTGTATTTTTTGCTTCTTCCCATACTTTTTGTTTTAAATTTAAACTGTTAATAGTAGTTTCTATATTCTCATTTGCTTTTATAATACCTTTTATTGCGTATTCTTCTTCAGTTATTTTATCTTTAGTTACTTTGACTACTTCTCTTAAACTTTCAGCTTTTTCACTTAATAAAGTTATACCCAATAATTCCTCAATTACCTCACGTTGATCAGCAACACGCATCGCTAAAAATGGTTCAGTGTATGTATTAAGTGCTACAATATGTTTGAATATTGTATGTCCTAATCCTATATCACGCTCTATCTCTTCTTGTGTTTGTCTGTTTTCACCTTGTGCTGAACTTTCTTCATCCTGCTTAAAATATTTTAATGTGGCAGGCCGCCTGCCGCGCTCTATACGATAGTCTTGACCATCCTTCTCATACTCAATAGTAACTAACATATTTTTACCGTTAGTTTTGTTTATGAGATTATCTTTTTTAATATTAGTTAATGCTGAGCCATATAGCACATAACTCAACGCATTCACAATAGTAGTTTTACCAGTACCATTACGAGCACCAGCATCATCACCACCCAAGTCTAAATTCTCACCTAACACTAGTGTAAGATCTTGTCTGTTTAAATCTACCGCTTGGGTTTGGTTACCCACACTCATGAAATTTTTAACTGTTAGGGATTTTAATACTAACACTAAATGCTCCTATATATGTCTAGTAGCATTTGTGGATCATAATGTTCGCTCTCAATATTAGAAAGTTGGTCTATAACTATAGAATCAATGCTGTCAAAATTTAACTCTATATCTTCGTTTAATATATCTAAATCTAGTTTTTCCTTGTCTGGCAATAAACTTAACTCACGCATTTTATATTGTTCAGCAAATGTTTCCTTGACGTAGTTTGCTTCTTCGTAAGTAATATCAATATCCATAACAACACGAGCATAAGTTTTTTCAGTTAGATAATAACCAGGATCATCTAATAACTGCGATAATTTTAATGTTTTATATGATGGTGCATTAGGCCACGCAACAAACTCTGGCTCGCCATCCCACTCCAACATCATCATACCACGCTCGTCATCCCAAGCATCACTATAGTTGTGTGGGAAACAATTGCCTACATATACAACATTCTTGCGTTGCTGTCTTTTATGAAAGTGACCGCTAAAAACATAATCTGCTTTATGCATATCTTCAGCATGTAACTCATTAGTTTCAGGCATTTGTATCATTGCATTCATATAGAAATGTGGCAACTCAAAATGTCCAAAGATATATTTTGCTTTTACTTTCTTTAGTTTTTTGTAATCGTCACCCACCAGCCAAGGCACAATAGCACAATTCCCCGCATTAAACGGTTCATCTACTATTGTTATACCAGAGAATCTACTAGCAAACTCTACGCTATTAAGATCACGCCTATCCCTGTAGTATAAGTCGTGATTGCCCGTGATAAAGTAAAAATTATCAAACGAACTGCCTAGTTTTTCTAAACTACGCAGGCTATAGTTCAGTGTACTAACATTGATGCTGGCCCTATGATGGTGCCAGTCTCCCAAAAATATGGCAGTTTCGCAATTGTTTTTTTGTGCGGTTGCTATGAACCAATCTACAAAATCTTCGCAATCTTTGTTGTGTGTTATTGAGTTGCTTTTATTACCAAAATGGATGTCTGTACATACTGCTATTTTATTGAATAAATTATCCGTACTCATTTATATTATTATAACGTACTTAAAGTAAAGTGTCAAGAAGACGATGGTGGTGTATTTGATGTATTCTGATTCTGCCTTGTATAACTTGGTGCAATATTATTCATCTCTAGAATATCATCACGAATGTTTTGGTTTTTCTTTTCTGTGTTTAATATTTTAGTAAAAGAATTAGTAATTATTGCCGTGTAATACGCAAATGGATTTTGACTTTTACTCTCATCAAATAGTAATCCTACTTGAACTAGTTGTAATATTGCTTGTCCACGCATCTCATCGTTATATGTATATCCACGCCAATTAGATCTTGTTCCGTATCTATCACACAATTTAATAAACATTCGTGCTAACGTATCAGTCATATGCCCATGTTCCTTACAGAATTCTCCCTTTTCTAAATCACCATTCCAATGACTTTTACCAACACATGCTAATGCACTTTCTTTACTGTCATCATTAAAACGAAAATGTTGATAAGGTGGAAAGGGTAATTTCTCATAATGATCTGCAATAGATTTAGGGGTTTTTACTCTACCATGCTGTAGTGGTATATGCTCAAATGACATTATTCTGAATACTAAATCAGACTTTGCTATTTTTTTCCAATTTACTTGAAAATCAATTAATCTAGGTTTTTTCTTTTTATTTGTATTTTCTTCTACTGCGATAGCATGATTTTCTTTTGCTATTTTTACCGCGCGGTTTCGTTTAGCCTGGGCGACAGAACGTATGTTTATTTTTTCTATATTAGGTAGGATTATGTCGTAATCTTTATCTGTTGATGTTAGGTAACTACTATAACTATTTTTTGATTTGTGTATTTCTTCTAATATATCTTTGTTTCGTAAGTATATCATTAAGGGTTTGCTCCATCATATTTATACTATATTATAATACACGTATATTAAAAAGTCAAATAAATAATGTTATAATTTAGGAAAAAAATATGCCAATTCGCGGACTATCTCCAAGACTAGGAAACTTACTCGCTAAACACATACCATTTGGTGCTTCTCTTTTTGGAAGCCAGGCGGCACCAACAATTAGTATGAATATAGATTCTAATAGGCTTGATTGGAGAGCAAAGCTTACATTAGGTCCTGGTGCTAGGGGTTTACTATCAGGGCCAGTGATGGCGCCGTTAACAGGAGCAGGTGGTATTATTTTTCCATATACCCCTACAGTATTTTTACAACATTCAGCTGCGTATGGTTCAACAGGATTAACGCACACTAACTATGATCATCCGGCATTTGAATCCCACATGATTGCTGAAATAATGGTAACTGGAGAATTTACTGCTAATAGTAAGGCGGAAGCAGATTATATGAGAGCATGTTTACATTTCCTAAGATCAGTAAGTAAGATGTATTTTGGACAAGATTCACAACCAATAGCAGGAACTCCGCCGCCTATTATGAGACTTAATACACACGGTGATCATATATTGAAAAATGTGCCAGTAGTAATAACAGCATTTACAATGGAATTAGGAAGCCAAGTTGATTATGTTGCAACAACAGATGAAAAAACTATGATGCCGTCACATACAACAATAACAACTAACTTAAGAACAGCATACTCAAGAGCATCAACATCACAAGATTTTGGTTTAAATGAATTTGCACGTGGTGGGTTATTAGACAAAGGATTTATATAATGGCACAATATACTGCAAGTAGTCCATATGCTAATACATCAAGCGTTAACGGAAAACTAAATTTATTAAATGTACGATCATTTCCACATTTAAAAAATGACTTGATATATGAAATAGATCATCAATATAATCATAGACCTGATTTATTAGCATATGATTTATATAACAATTCAGGATTGTGGTGGGTATTTGCACAAAGAAACCCAAATACATTAATTGATCCTGTATTTGATTTTATTACTGGTTTACAAATTTATCTCCCACAACAATTGACATTACAAAATTCATTGGAGTTCTAAAATGACTTCAACGTTGCACAGCGCCACAGGTATACCAGCCAAAAGCACAACAACAACAGCACCTAGTTCAGCAGTTCCTACCACAAGCACAGGTGGAACAAAAACCGCATTGCCAGCAACAGGTACTGGCGCTAGTGGCCCTCCAGGAAGAAATTATTCAAACGCGGCCGCTACTAATCAGGCAGAAATAACTGCTAACCAAGCTGCTGTAAAAACAAAAGCAGGACCACAGACTCCTGACAATATTTTACACAACTATGCAAACTACACTTATAAAATAAGTTTGTTATGTTTTAAAACTATTTTAGATTATAATAGAGTAGTTGAAGAAGGTTCTTGGCAAGCTATGCCAGCCCTTGCAAAAAAACATTGTTATACGTTGTTTAGTAGTGGTGGTATTTCTAGTGATGCATCTGCGTCTACTGCAGAACGACATCCAGATTTTAATGTAGACTTTTATATTACTGCAATGAATATGATGGGATTTGCTGGTATAGACTCAGTATCAAGAGGTTCAAACCAATTATCTATGGATATGGAAGTTGTTGAACCAATTGGTACTACATTGTTAGAAAGATTTGAATCTGCACTAACCGAAGATGGCCCAAATTGGACTGAACGTCCATTAATGATTCAAGTACAATTTTTAGGTTACGACAAGGAACAAAATCCGGTACTAATTAAACCAGCAACTAGATGGATTCCATGTAGACTTATTAACATAGCATTTGATTTAAGTGAAAGCGGCACGTCTTACTCAATAAAGTTTTTAGCAATGTCTGTTCAAAAATACGATGCTTTAAAAAATTCATTGAATCTACAGACAATATATGGTCATAATGTAAAAGATTTTTGTGATAGAATAACAGAGGGGTTTGATGAACAGCAAAAATTAAAATTAGCTGATCAGTTTAAAGATAAAACAGTAAAAGTAGAACCCGGCACTTTTATGCGTGGAGAACGCCCAGGATTAACAGAACACACTCGACAAGAAAAAGTATCTGTTAAATCACAAGAAGTTGCTGATAAAATAACATTTGATATTGATCCAAAAATTGCAGAAGCTACAATAGATATAAGGGTAGCACAAGAAACAATGATGAAATCGGATGCCGCCAAGATAGAGGTAGCCACCCAGGTAGATGATTTTTCAACAGTGCCGACACAGTCTGGGGTTAATTCAACTGACAAGGCAGCAACATTTAAACACAATACCAGTACTAGATGGAAAGCAGATGGACGGGCCGGTGGCGGATATCATGCTGATATTATAGATCAAGGGCAAACTTATTTGGCGTTTATTGAAAAAACTATTCGTGAAAGCACTTTTATAACAAACCAATTAGTAGACCCGACTTCTATTTTAACAACAGGAATAGATCCTAGTAAATCTGACATATTAAAAGATCCTGATAAAGGTTTGCAATGGTTTAAAGTTTCTTATGTTAAAAAACTAGGGGATTTTGATCATATGAGAAATCTGTATTCATCAAATACCGTGATACAAATTTATCCATATAAAGTATTAGATTCTATAGCAACTAAATCTAAAGTATTACCGGGTGAAAAAGGTATGCCGCCTCCTGTTAGAAACTATCAATATCAATATTCAGGTCAAAATTTAGATATACAAGAACTACAACTAAACTTTAACAATGCTTTTTATCAAGCATTAACTGGTGTGAGCACAGGCAATACTGGTGCTAAAGGTGATAAGGGAAAATCATCTAGTAAATCATTCCAAAAAGGAAAAGATACGCAAGAATACAACGCACTAGGTGTTGGAACAATGAGAGAAGTAATAAACAAGACGGCTTCTTTTAGTGGAGATTCTAATGCAACACCTGTACAAAAACAAGCAGAAACATTAATGGAAAGATTATATAGAATGCCCGGCTCTGATCAAATGCAAATAGATATACAAATTATTGGTGATCCAGCCTATATAATGCAGGATGGCGTTTTACACCAAAAACAAAAACTTAAAACAGGTACGGCTGACTCTGCTTTGGCATTAGACCCAGCAAGCGGTGCTATTTTATCTGATTCAGGTGACGTGCATATTTACATTTATTATAAAACACCTGAAGATGTTGATGACAATTTGGGTATTGTTAATTTTTCTCGTGGTGATAAAAGATTTAGAAACAGTACAATATCAGGTTATTTTAGAGTACTTAAAATTGAAAGCACTTTTAGTGGTGGTGTGTTTAGCCAGTCATTAAGTGCAGTTAGACTATTTGATCAATTTCGTGAACACTCATTAAACCCGAATGATCCAGTTGATGCAGATAGTAGAAAATCACAAGACGAAGCAACAAGCAAAGGCATGACAGTCGCCGAAGCAGAACATGGTGCTGGTGCTTTTGAAGCAACTGGATCTCCAGCATCAAGTGCCGCGGCATCAAATAATACTACAGAAGTAGATAGTTTTGCAACAATAGAACAACAGCAAGAACAAATTTTAAACCAAGAAAGAGCAATCGAAACTGGTATGGATGATTTTTCCACAATTAATCCAGATGCTATACAAGCAAATGAATTCGCAGATGCAAACGTATTTGTTAAACAAAATCAAGAAGAGTTTAAAGCAAGAATTCATGCTAGTGAATTTGCTGATGCTGGTTTTAATGCTACCAATATTACTTCTACTGATGTTACTACTATAGCAGGCAGTCATGATCATACAGATGTACACGGATTTACTATCAATAATGACGGCGTTACTAAACATGTGGCTTCAGCAGTACCGACTGACCGCGCACAAAGATTAGCGAAAAAACGAGCACAATGGAAGGCGGCGCAAGATAAAACGACTACTTCTATTATACCAGTTAGCAGTGGTGGTGATCCTTTATTATCAAATAAATTAGGAACTGGCATAGCACAAACAACTTATAATCCAAGTATGGAAACATATTCTAATACTGACAAAACTACAGTTAATAATAATGATGCACAAATTGAACAATATAGAAATCAAATGATTGTTGCTGGCGCGGCCTCTGGTGCCGCTATGGCCGCATGGAAGTTAGGCAATTCATTAACTGAAAATAATAGAACAATACATCATTCATATGGCAATAGTGGTTATAAATCTTGGAAAGACATGGGTTATCGTATAGATTTAATGCCAGTAAATCCAGTAACAGGAAACTAAGGGATAGATAATATTATGCCACGTAATGACGAATTTAGCTCAGGTGCCCCGTTAAAAACTACAGATTTATCTGTAGTTAAAGACCCAGGTCCGTATATAGGTATAGTAAAAGAAGGCGGTGATCAAACTCGTATGGGTAGAATAGCCGTCTATATTCCTGCACTTCAAGAACAACGTATATCACAAGAAGACCCAGACCTTAACAAATCAGAGAATATAGAAAATACAGTAATATGTCATATGGCAATGCCATATTATGGCAGAACATCTGCTACAGGAAATCAGCAACAAGATTATCATAGTACTACTAAATCATATGGAATGTGGTTTCCAACTCCCGATGTTGATTCACAAGTATTAGTAATATTTGTTGGTGGTGATAAGAAACAAGGTTATATTATAGGGTATGTTCCGGATGCTTTTATGCTACATATGATTCCTGGCATTCCAGTTAGTCCTACTTTTCATAAAACTGCTAGGACAACTGAAGCAAAACTATATTCAGCCGCTGGTGATGGTGCAGTTGCAATTGATAAAGCGGCACAAGTGCCTGTGGCGGAATACAACAAATCTGCTAACACAGCAGACACTATAGCATATAAAAACATACCACGCCCAGTCCATCCTTTACTTGATACATTATTAGAACAAGGATTACACTCAGATTATAAAAGAGGACTTTCAACATCTGGCGCTCAACGCGAAGCACCTAGCAATGTGTTTGGTGTCAACACGCCGGGCCCGTTAGATAGATCAGCCGCGTTAAAAGATAGAGAGTTAACGCAAGGTTTAATAAGTAATCACTCAAAACCATATAAATGGCCTTCATCACGTAAAACTGGCCACCAGTTCATAATGGATGATGGTGATACAGCAGGACAAAGTCAACTTATACGATTACGTTCTGGCACAGGACATCAATTATTATTAAATGATACAGATGGTATTATCTATATAGGTAATGCTACAGGTAGTGCTTGGGTTGAGATGACTAATAACGGTCAAATTGACGTATACAGTAAGCAAGATGTTAGTGTGCATACTGAAGGTCATATGAACTTTTTAGCAGATAAAAATGTTCATATACAGTCTGGTGAGGATATAGTTATGCTTGCTGGACACAATTTAAGAATTGAAACGAATCCCGCAAACATTGCGGGCAAGGGCCACGCACATATTCATGTTAATGGTAATATAAAAATGCGGGCAATGGGAACATTTAATATTAAATCAGAAGATTGGTTTAATGTTACTGCTAAAGAAGCAATTAGTGTTACAACCTTGGCTTGTATGTATCTTAAAAGTGGTGGCGGTAAGAAAAACCCAATTAAACTTAACACTGAGGCAGGAAACCCGGCTGAAGCACCATCTGTAGTTCCAAAATATGCAACTCCGTGGATTACTTTAGAAAGCACTTCTAAAACATTTAAAGTAGACGGAACTTACGAGTATACAACAGCAATGCAACGTGTTCCAATGCATGAGCCAGATCCTCGCGAACATTGGGGATCATTGGCACCCCAGGCCGGCACTACTCCACACATTACAGAAAAGAAAACTGCTTCTGTACCATATGGTGGTCCAGAAGGGTAACACCTATATAGTAGCATATTATTAAATTAACTAAATATTACTTGTAATGGCTACAA
>VTLG01005285.1_pt1 | contig 27073 bp, 37 predicted proteins | sample 4694571 | NCBI WGS metagenome assembly VTLG01 (sample SAMN12604809, study PRJNA352737) | marine metagenome | biome: ENVO:00000447; feature: ENVO:00000209|ENVO:00000569|ENVO:01000036; material: ENVO:00002151; isolation source: viral sequences binned using virsorter ...
TGAAAAACTGCGTGATCGTATAATGAACGCAAGACGGCAAGGAGTTTGGACCAACTTGGATAAAATTGCAGAAGAAATGCAAATCCCTAAGACACCACAAGAAACTCACTTTTTGAGGGAAAAATGGTCTCATCTGAGATGGCTCAGCAGTAAATTACTTTCTGACACCTTTGGAGATAAACAAAAAGTAGAGCAAAAAATAGACAACCATTTAATTATATCTTGGTCAAATGGAGAGAAAGATGAAAGAGATATTAAAACGATTGAAAGTTCTATGGAGGCGCTATCAAGTACACCTATTAAAAAGCTACCTGGAACAAGCTCATCTAATAAAGAGCAAGGAACAAATTGAAAAAAGAACCTTTGAAGAAAACAAGAGAAGATTTTGGAATAGACACCGATTTACTAAAAAGAGGAACAAAGCACGAACATCTAATTAATTGACATAAAAACATATTAGTTGACAGATTGGCAACATTAGTCTAATTCTTTCAATTAAGGAGGTTTTTATGGAAATAAAAACAAATGAAGAGAGAAAGATAACTAAACCAATTCAAAAAAAATGCGTTGATTTAGTTAAGGAGAAATATCAAGAGAATTTAAAAGAGTATGAGCAAGCAAAAAATTTCCTTGATATAGATAAGTCTGAGAGAAATAAGTTTGAAGAATTTTTATCAGACACATTTGAGGATCTTAATCAATATGATGACTTCTTTGATTATGTAAATCAATCCGGTCTTTGTTTTGATAGAGTTGAAGCTGGAACATTCAAGGGTCAAAGAGCCGGCTATTGGAGATGGCAACTATCTTGGGGCGGACCCTCTGAGGAGTTCAGATTGTTTGATAATGGCGATCTTGAATATTGGTATATGGATTGGTTTGATGGTGCTTGCGTAAAAGTTCAAGATGAGATCTTTGAAAATATAATGGCAAATTTCAAAGACTTGTCTGGGGATGCTTGCCAATGAATGTAAAACAGTTAAAAGAAAAGTTAAAAAATGTAGATGAAAGTTTAGATGTTCAAATATTTCACGATAGTGAGTATGAATGTTTAAAAGATTTAACTCAAGTCTATATTCCAGATAAACAAGATAAAAAAGATAATATTTATTTTGTTCAATTAGCAAGTAACGGAAAATAATTAAAAAGAATATAACCTCCAGCGACTAATCTCGCTGGGGGTTTTTTATTACCACAATCTAAGTCATCTTAGTTGGTTGGCTTGGTTTGTTGGTATCGGTTTGGCAAAGCCACGACCCTCACGCACGCATTATGGAGTTCAAGATAGCTGGAGAGAGGGACACAGATACCAATCCTATCGACTTTTTAAGTGTAATAAGGTTTATTTAAACAAAAGGTAAGCGAAAGGTAAGTAAAGGAAAGATTTTGCCGGAAAAAAAAAGGATTTTGCGCGTTGAATGCGGGGGTATGCCCGCGAAATGGGGTGCGATTTGTAAGAATATATATATAGGGAGTTCCGCACACAGACACACACACTCTCTGTTAAGGAACAAGAAATGAATGAGAAAGATAAATATACGGATAAATTAATAACCGCTATGGTTTTCCACTCGGAAGATAGCAATGGTTTAGTTATCCATTTAAACGGCTTTGAAAGCCAGGAACACGCAAATAAATTTTGTAAAAGACTTATGAAAAATAGCGGCATTGAATATAAATCAATAAGGGAACTTTTTGATTTACCAACAATTCACTAAGGAGGAAGATATGGATATGAATATGATTATTCACGAAGTGAAACACTACTGGAAAGATCATAAGAAAGTTATGATCGGTGTTGCAGCTTTGATAGTTATTTTGTTAATAATATAAAACAATGAAAATACAGATCCCTTATACGCCAAGGAAGTTGCAAGCCGAGCTGCATAATAATTTGGATAAGTATAGGTTCGCTGTACTTTCTTGTCATAGAAGATTTGGAAAAAGCGTAGCCATCATTAATCATTTAATTAGAGCTGCGCTTACCCATAAAATGAAAAACCCAAGGTTTGCCTATATAGCACCTACTTATAAGCAAGCCAAAAGCATAGCTTGGGATTATATGAAACAATTTGCGGGTGGAATACCTGGAGTTAGGTTTCACGAAACAGAATTAAGATGCGATATGCCGAATGGCAGCCGTATTACTTTGTTATCCTCTGAACAGCCAGATAGCTTACGGGGATTATTCCTGGATGGAGTTTGTATTGATGAGGTTGCACAAATCGATCCGAGGTTATGGAATGAAATTATAAGACCCGCACTATCAGATCGAAAGGGTTTTTGTTATTTTATAGGAACCCCAGCGGGATTAACAAACATTTTTTATGAATTATACCAGCACGCTTTAGGAGATCCGAAGTGGTACGCTTATACCGCTAAAGCAAGTGAAACGAAAATTATCGACCAGGAAGAGCTGGATGCAGCCAAAGCTCAAATGGGAGAGGCAAAATATAAACAAGAATTTGAATGCGATTGGATTGCAAATATCGAGGGATCAGTATATGGAAATATAATAAGATCGCTTGAAGAAAAAAAACAAATATCCAGGGTGGCTTATGACCCCGCTTTATTGGTCCATACCGCTTGGGATTTAGGAGTGGATGATAGCACGGCAATTGTTTTTTTTCAGCAATTAGGGAACCAGATTTTGGTTATTGACTATTATGAAAATAATCGAGAGGGGTTGCCGCATTATATCCAGGTGGTAAAGGATAAAGATTATATTTACGGAGATCATTTTGCACCACACGATATAGAAGTGACGGAATTTTCAACGGGTAAGACCAGAAGAGAGGTAGCTTACCAACTGGGAATAAGGTTTAAAATTTTACCTAAAATAAATTTAGAAGATGGGATCCACAGCTTAAAGATGGTTTTACCCAAGTGTTGGTTTGATATAGAAAACACAAAACCATTAATTGATGCTTTACGACACCATCATAGGAAGTATAACGAAAAAATGAAAATGTTTAGTAATAAACCCGTAAAAGATTGGAGTTCACACGCTGCTGACAGCGCAAGATATATGGCTCTATCGATTACGGATTTACCTAAGCAAAAAGTTGCAGCGCAAAAGATTGCGGTCAACGATTATACAATACACGGAGATAGATAACTATGGGATTTTTAAAACCAAAGATACCAGCAATGCCACCAATACCACCGGTTCAACCAATGCCAGAACCACCAAAGTTTGATGATGCGGCAAGAGCAGAAGAACAAGCAGCTAAAAGAGCTAAACTTAGAGCTGCAAGAAAAGGAAGATCATCAACGATCCTAACGGGTACGGGAGGCTTAGAAGATGATGAAAATGTTATTACTAAAAAAACTTTATTAGGAGGATAATATGGGTGGAGTAGCAAAAGCAGTAATGCCAAAACCAAAACCACCGCCAGCACCAGTATATGCTCCCGCACCAACGAAAGCGGAAGTATCACAAGTGCAATCAACAGCGGTAGCCAAATCAGATATGATGAAAGGCAAAGGTAGAACCAGTACGATTTTAACTGGAGCTAAAGGTTTAGGCGATAACGCATTAACAACTCAAAAATACACATTGCTCGGAGGTTAATAAATGGCAATAGAAAAAAAAGCAAAACAAATATTAGATAAGTTTGAAACTTTAAAATCTCAAAGATCTAATTGGGAAGATCATTGGCAAGATATAGCTGATTATTTTTTACCAAGAAAATCTAGTATTACAATTAAAAGAACTAAAGGCGACAAGAGGCACGACCAGATTTTTGATGGAACGGCAACACACTCACTTGAATTATTATCAGCTAGCTTAAATGGTATGCTAACCAATACAATTTCTCCGTGGTTCTTATTAAAATTTAGAAATGAATTTATTAACCAAGATGATGAGGCTAAAGAATGGTTAGAAAGCTGCGCAAAAATTATGCAGCAAGTTTTTCAAAGATCAAATTTTCAACAAGAAATTTTTGAACTTTATCACGAATTATTAGCTTTTGGTACATCTGCAATGTTTATAGCAGATGATGTTAAAGATGATTTAAGATTTAAAACAATTCATATTTCAGAAATATTTATTACTGAGGATGAAAAAGGATTTGTTGATAGTTTATTAAGAAGATTTCATCTTCAAAATAAAAATATTCCAGCAATGTACCCAGATGCGGAATTACCTAATTCTTTAAAATCAAAAGTAATTAATGCACCTTATGAAGAAAGTATAATACTTCATTCAATCCATAAGTCTGATAAGCCAATGGGGTATCAGAATAAGAAAAATATGGATTATATTTCTTGTCATATCCACCAGGAAACGGGAGCCATTTTAAGAGAAAGTGGTTTTATGGAATTTCCTTATGTGGTTCCAAGATATTTAAAATCTTCTTCTAATGAGATTTATGGCAGATCGCCAGCGATGAATGCTTTACCGGATGTCAAGATGTTAAACACAATGTCTAAGACAACGATTAAAGCAGCTCAAAAGCAAATTGATCCACCTTTAATGGTTCCAGACGATGGTTTTATTTTACCGGTAAGAACTGTTCCTGGAGGATTAAATTTCTATAGAGCGGGAACTAGGGAAAGAATTGAACCATTAAATATTGGATCGAACAATCCTTTAGGAATACAAATGGAAGAGCAAAGAAGAAAAGCGATTAGAGAAAACTTCTTTGTTGATCAGTTGATGACAGTTCAAGGTCAAAATATGACGGCTACTGAGGTTTTACAAAGAACCGAAGAGAAGATGAGATTGTTGGGTCCCGTCTTAGGAAGATTACAATCTGAATTATTACAACCATTAATCACAAGAAGTTTCAATTTATTACTTAAAAATAATAAATTTCCTCAAGCTCCAGATATTATTGGGGAACAGGATATTGAAATTGAATATGTATCGCCACTAGCAAAAGCTCAAAAGACGCAAGAGCTTTCATCCATAATGAGAGGAATTGAAATATTTGGATCACTTCAAAATGTAGCTCCAGTATTTGATTACTTAGATACCGATGGATTAGTAGCACATATTAAAGATGTTTTAGGATTACCAGCTAAGGTAATGAGATCCGCTGCCGAGGTTCAAGAAATAAAACAGCAGAAACAGCAAGAGCAAATGCAACAAATAGAATTGCAACAAGCTCAACAAGTTGCTGAGAGTGCTGGAAAAATTGCACCAGCGTTAAAGGCGGGGATTTTAAATGAATGAAAAAGATCTTAAACAATTAAATTTAGATTATAAAACGACTTTTAGATCTGAGAGCGGAGAACGAGTGCTTAAAGATCTTCAAAAGAGATGCAGCTTTGAAACGACTACTCACATTAAGGGAGATAGCCACGAAAGCGCATACTTAGAGGGAGCAAGATCCGTGGTCTTGTTTATTAATAATATGCTCAACAAAAAAACCTAAAAGGAGGATAAATGTCGAGTGAAAATCAAGAGGTAGCAGTAGCGGAAAAAGAACCCGCTCTGTCTGGAGATCCTACAACAAATACTCCAGAAGTAAGTACGGATTGGAAAGCTAGTCTTTCCGATGAAGTTAGAGCGGATAAGTCTTTAGAAAATATTAAAGATATTGAAAGTTTAGCAAAAAGCTATGTCCACGCTCAAAAGTTAGTTGGAGCTGAGAAAATTCCAGTTCCAAACAAATATGCAACTGAAAAAGATTGGGATGCTGTTTATGAAAAATTAGGCAGACCCAAATCAGCAGATGGATATAAATATCAACTACCCGAAGAACAAAAGGTAGATGAGACAGCATTAAAAAATTTTTCTGCACAAGCGCATAAGTTAGGATTACTTCCTACCCAAGCGCAAGGTGTGGTTAATTTTTATAATGAGATGATGGGAAAACAAGTAGCGGATGCTGATAGCGTTGCGTTAGCTCAAAGAGAAAAAGCGATGACCGAGTTAAAAACTGAATGGGGACAAGCTTTTGATCAAAAATTACAGAAAGCTAACAATGTTGTATCTCAAGTATTTCCTAAAGGGATAATGAGTATGAACCTGGAAGATGGCACAAAAATTGGCGATCATCCAGAAGTCATAAAAGCTTTTGCAGCTTTAGCAGATAAGATGGGAGAAGATAATATAGTTCAAGCATCTGGACCAACTTACCTAACGCCAAAAGAGCTAGATAAACAGATTGGTTCACTAACTGCTGATCCTCAAAGTGCGTATTGGCAAAAAAATCATCCAAACCACGCTGAGGCAGTTAAGGAAGTTGAACAGCTTTTTGAAAAGAAACATCAAGAAGCTTAAAAGATTTGGCTTTACAGAATAATTTTTTTTTTGTATTGCTCAAATATATTGGGATAATCGCAAGACCCTAGTTGACACTATGAAAGCATAGCATCCAGGAGATGTTAAATCGAGGAGCGACCCGCAAGGATAATCATCCGATTAACTATAACAACACTAACAAAAGAGGGAGACAATTATGTCAACTCAAATAACTACAGCATTTGTAGAACAATACTCTTCAAATGTAAGTATGCTTGCTCAACAAATGGGGAGCAAGTTAAGAGGTGCTGTTGATGTGGAAACAATCCGAGGAAAAAATGCGTTCTTTGATCAAATCGGTGCTACGGCAGCGGTTGTGAGAAGTACACGACACGGAGCAACTCCTCAAATCGACACTCCTCATAGTAGAAGAAGAGTTAGCTTGGCAGATTACGAATGGGCAGATCTTATTGATGATCTGGACAAAGTAAGAATGCTAACTGATCCAACTTCTAACTATGCAAAAGCAGCTGCGGCAGCGATGAATAGATCAATTGATGATGTTATCATTACTGCATTAAACGCATCTGCTGACACAGGCGTTGCTGGTGGAACTGCGGTACCTTTACCAAGTACATCCAAATTTGCAACATCTGATCAAAGCGATGGACTAACAGTTGCTAAACTTCTACAAAGTAAATACTTTTTAGATAATGGCAATGTGGACCCGTCAATCAAAAGATATTTTGTTTGCGGACCAAAACAGATCCAAGACTTGTTAAATACTACAGAGGTAAAAAGTTCTGACTACAATACTGTTAAGGCTTTAGCTCAAGGTAGTATCAACTCGTTCTTAGGATTTGAGTTCATTATGTCAACTAGACTTAATATGGATGGTACTCATACTGACGACAGACTATGTTTTGCTTTCACGCAAGATGCAGTTAAGTTAGCGATAGGTGCTGATGTTAAGGCAAAAATAACTGAGAGAGATGACAAAAGTTATGCTACTCAAGTGTACTACTCTATGGCTCTAGGAGCTACTAGAATGGAAGAAGAAAAAGTTTTCCAAGTACCTTGTGATGAATAATAGTCATTAATCACAAAATTCTAGGCGGGGGAAGCGAGAGTGGAACTCGCCTAGAGTGCTAAAAAAATAAAAAGGAATTTATGGCAAGTGTAGTTCAAATGTGTAATTCAGCGTTAAATCAGTTAGGTGCAGCCTCTATAACTGCGCTTACAGATAATACTAAGAATGCAAGGCTTTGCAGCGAAAGATACCCAACTGTAAGAGATGCGGTATTTAGATCTCATCCTTGGAATTGTTTAATTAAAAGACAAACTTTAGCGCAAGATGCAACTCCTCCAACTTGGGGATTTGCATATCAATTTACTTTACCAAGTGATTGCCTGAGACTTTTAGGATTAAACGCTTATAATTCAGATCATAAAGTCGAGGGAAGAAAAGTTTTATGCAACGAAAGCTCAATTAAAATAGTTTATATTTCTCAAATTACAGATCCTAACGAGATGGATGTTTTAGTAAGAGAAACTATATCAGCGGGTTTAGCATCTGATATTGCTTATGCAATAACAGCAAATTTACAAGTGGCTAAACTTATGAATGAAAAATACCAATTTAAACTTTCCGAGGCGAAACATACTGACGCTGGAGAGGGTTATAATAGAGACCCAGAAATGGGACAAGTAGATCAAATCATTACAGAAGATTTTATAACTTCAAGATACTAAACTTATGGGAAAACAGTTATTAGCAGTTCCCAGCTTTACGGCTGGAGAGCTATCATCATCTATGGAGGGTCGAACAGACTTTGCCAAATACTTTTCGGGGTGTACTCGTATTGAAAATTTTGTTGTGCTTCCACACGGACCCGTAAGCAGACGACCAGGTACTTATTATGTATCAGAAGTTAAAACAAGCTCAGATAAAACTCGATTAGTTCCTTTCACATTTTCAACTGAACAAACTTATATTTTAGAATTTGGCGATCAATATTTAAGATTTTATAAAGATAATGGTCAAATAACTTCTGGTGGTTCAGCTTATGAAATTGCCACACCTTATACCGCAGCACAAGTTTTTGATTTAAAATTCGCACAATCCGCAGATGTTATGTATATCTGCCACGAAAGCCACGCTGTTAGAAAATTATCAAGAACGGGTCATACATCCTGGACCCTTACCGAAGTTGAATTTACTGATGGACCCTACCTAGACAGCAACACAACATCCGTCACTATGACACCCGCTGCTACAAGCGGAGTTGCTATTAGTTTAAACGCATCGGGAGCTACTTTTGTCTCAAGTGATGTGGGAAGATTAATTAATTTTTCCAATGGTTATGGAAAAATAGTGTCTTTTACTTCCGATACAAATGTTCATATAGATATTGAAGATGATTTTGATAATACCAATGCTGTTACAGATTGGAAGTTAGGAGCTTTCTCTACTGTGACGGGTCATCCAAGCTGCGTATCTTTCTTTGAACAAAGATTAGTTTTTGCAGCCACATCAACTCAACCGCAAACAATGTTTTTTTCTAAATCGGGAGATTATGAAAATATGACAACTGGAACTGCGGATGATAATGCAATGGTTTATACGATTGCATCCAACCAAGTAAATGCCATTCAAGCGATGAAAGCAACAAGAACTTTAATTGTTATGACAACGGGTGGAGAATATGCGGTAAGCTCTGGTTCTTCTCAAGATGCTATTACACCAACCAATATTAATATTAGAAAACAATCCAACTATGGATCTTCGGGTGTTGATGCTTTATCCATTGGAAATGCTACAATCTTTTTACAAAGAGCTAAAAGAAAAATTAGAGAGCTTGCTTATAACTTTGATACCGATGGTTATACCGCTCCAGACTTAACCATCCTTTCAGATCATATTTCAAAAAGTGGTATTGTGGATATGGACTATCAACAAGAACCTTACTCCTTAGTTTGGTGTGTAAGAAATGATGGTCAAATGGCGGGTCTCACTTACAACAGATTAGAAAATGTGGTTGCCTGGCATAGACACATCTTCGGAGGAAAAGCCGATACTGGTAAAACAATTAAACAACAAAAAATAACTTTTACATCTAATGCTACAAATGTTTCAACCACTAACAACACAATCACTTTAACAAGCCACGGATTAGCAACGGGAGATCCCGTTTATTATTATGCTGCCTCTAATCTTATTGGGGGTCTAAACAATTCAAAAGTTTATTATGTGATCGCTGCTACTACCGATACTATTAAATTAGCAACTTCATCCTCAAACGCCTCAGCGGGTACAGCAATTAGTTTAACTTCCGCTCCTGGTTCAGATACTACCCAATATATTTATCAAGGTGTTAATATTAATAATAATTTTCTTTATTCTGCTAATCACGGATTTATGACGGGGGATTTTCTTTATTATGATAATACAGGGACAGCGATTTCTGGTTTAGCTGAAAATACAAAATATTTTATTCAAAAAATAGATGACAATCAAATTAAATTATTTTCCAATGAAAGCCTGGCTACAGTAGTTAATTTAACTTCTGCTCATAGCTCAGAACAAACCGATAAAATTTTAACCCACGCTAAAGTAGAAACTGTTGCTTGTATTGATGGCGATAGTGATGAGGATCAAGTTTGGGTGGTTATTCAAAGATATATTAATGGAGCTACTAAAAGATATGTAGAATATTTTAAACCTTTTGAATTTAATAGAGACTTAACTGGTTTTCATTATATGGATAGTGGTTTAACTTATTCGGGTGGAGAAACGAGCAGCCTAAGTGGTTTAACTCATTTAGAGGGAGAAGTTGTGGATGTGATTGGAGAGGGATCTACACAAACTGCAAAAACAGTTTCAAGTGGAGCTATTACAATTGATACCGCAGTTGAAGAGGCTACAGTTGGTTTATTATATTCTTCTGATTTACAAACAATGAGATTAGATGAGGGTTATACAGAAACTACTCAAACTAAAACAAAAAGAATTTATGATCTATCCGTTAGATTTCAAGAAACAGTTGGAGCTGCTGTGGGACCCAACTCCGATACATTAACAACAATTGACTTTAGAGATAGTGGAGCCTCAACTGATTTACCTATTCCATTATTTACGGGAGATAAACAAATAGAATTTGATGCGGGGTATGGAACAGAGGGATTAGTTTATGTCAAACAACCTCAAGCTCTACCAATGACGATCCTAGGGATTTATCCTCGATTGGAGACAGAGAGTGTCTAAAGTCGTTATTGTTCCATTTGAAAATAAACACGCTGACCAAATATTAGAACAGGGTTTAAATAGTGAAATTCTGGAATTAAAACCAGAACACAGAAAATATGCCTATTTTTTAAAAGAGGTTGGTAAGTCGTTCACGGGTTTAGTCAATGACATCCCGATTGCGGCTGGAGGTGTCTTTCATCTCTGGGATGGCGTTGCCGAGGGGTGGGTCTTGGCATCAAAAGATATTTATAAATATCCGATTTTTTGTGCTAAACACATTAAACAAAGAACCGACATAATTATAAAAAGTAGTAAAATAAAAAGATTACAAACTTCTGTAAAAGCTGATTGCGATGTGGCGTTAAGATTTGCCAAGTGGTTAGGTTTTGAACAGGAGGGTTTAATGAAAAGTTATGGTCCCGATGGATCTGACTTTATAAGATTTGCGAGGATAATAAAATAATGAGTTTTTTTGGAGACATATATGGTGGTAAGGCAATGCAAGCCGGTCATAATTATAATGCGGCTTTATTAAATCGTGATGCTCAAATTAAAAAACAAGAGGCTGATCAATCATTTAAAGTTTATACTACTTATGATTTACCCGTATTTAATTATAATGCTGAAAAAATTGATGGTGCAATTACAACCAAATATGCAACATCCGGTGTTGAGTTAAGTGGATCTTATTTTGATGTTAAATTAGAAAATGCTCTAAATCTTGAAAGAGATAGAGATATGTTAAAATATAATGCCGAAGTTGCTAGAGATCAAAAATATAATGATGCAATTAACGCTGAGGCTGAGGCTAATATGGAAAGATGGCGTGGTAAAGTTGCTAAGAGAGCTTCTTACTATGCTGCTGGTCAAAGTTTATTAACTTCCGCAACACCTTTTATAACTTAGGATAATGAAATGGCTATAAAAATATATCAATCACAAATAAGACCAACAACAGAAGTCAAAGAAAAAAAAGCTACAACCGGAATGTATGTAGATCAACAAACAATGACTATGATCCCAAGAGCTTTTAAAGGGATGATGCAAGCGGGAGAAGATTTTTACATTAAATACGAAAAACAAAAAGCTGAAAATGCGGTTATAGAGGCAAGTAAAGAAATTGATAAGGATGAGACAGCTTTTCATCCAGCGGGAGGTTCTAGCGTTGTTAAAGAGGGTTTAGCAACCAGAGTAAATCATTATAAAGAAAGTACAAAACCCGATGAGGCTATGGCTGCTTATAAAGCAGATTGGGATAAAACTTTAAAAACAACACTCTCTACTCTCAAGGGACCATTCGCTAAAAAAATGTTCAAAAATTATATGAACAAAAGATTTATTAGTGAGAGCGGAACTATTCGAGATCATACTTTTGTTAATTTTAGAAATGAAAGTAAAGCTTTAAAAATTAAAGAACTAGATGGCATAGATTATAGAATTGCAAATGCTCAAGTAGGTTCTAAAGAACATAAAATGGCGTTAGCAGATCGAGCGGCTTTCTTTACTAATCAAAGTAATTACGAATTATTTGGCGATCAATTTAAACAATTGGAATTTGATACTTTAAACAACATAGATGTTTTAACAATTACAAAACATTTAAGCCAAGATCCTATTCAAACTTTAACTAATTTTAATAATGGTGTTTATAAAAATTTAAACGCTGAAACTAAAGTAAAATTACAAAGTAAAATTGTTTTAGCTGCTCAACAAAAGATGGCTAAAAATATAGACGAAGATACGATTAGAGCTACCTATGGATTAGAGGCGGAGTTTGATGCTCAATCCTATTTAAAAGCATTTGAGGGTTATGAGAATTATGACAATATAAAATTAGCAATAGATACTAATAATTATGTAAGAAGTGCCATTCAACAAGTTCATACTTCTAAAAGTGAAGATTTATCTACAGTTCAATTATATCCCTTAACTGGCTCTGGAGCTGAGATAGCTGCTAAACATAAAGCCAACCAAGTTATTCAATCTGCTATTTCCGACAGAATAACATCCATTAATAATGGAGATGCCGCTGGTTATGTTGAAAAGATAGATACGGAAGTTGCGGGTTTAGTTCAAAAAATTAATACAGAAGATGACTTGGATAAAAGAAAAACATTAATTGAAGAAAAGAATTTATTATTAGATAAAAAATACGAAGAGTTAAATGTTGCCTCGGATAAAAGATTTTATATGAGCCAAGTAGAGGCTCAATCTGTCGTTAAACAAATTACAGACCCAGGTAAAACTTGGCAAGAGAAAAAAGGAATTTTATTAAGTTTAAGCGATACTTATGGCAAAGAAAAAATGCAAGGAATTTTACAGCATTTATCAATGGAAAAACTGCCAACTCATTATCTTGTTGCAATGAGTACCAATAGCGCAAATCTTAATGAAGATATATTGGCAGCACACTCCACAAAAGATTTAGAAAAAGTTGTTAAATCAGAATTGCCATCCGGCACAACCTTAAACGATGTTAGAAAAAAAATATCAAATAACATAGATAAATGGGAACAAGTTATTGAAAATCAATTATCTGGTTCCTTTGATGTGGTTGAATATAAAAAGGCTGTTGAAGATACCTTGTATCGAGCAGCATTAATTAGAATAGATAGAGGGGATGGGGTAAATGATGCAGCAAATAGTGTATCAAAAGAATTTTTATCCGATTACCATATTGATCCAGGTAAAACATATTTTATTCCCGTAGATGTTAATGGCAAACGAGTTAATATGGGAGTGGTTCAGACTAAAGCGGAGGCTATTGAATTAGCGGTACAAGATGGAGATTATTTGGATCGCTTTATGGAGAACGATTATACTCATTACGCAGATGAAAAAGATTTAGAACTTCTGTCTAAAAAAGACATTAATATTAAAATGAAGTCTGCGATTAAAAGAAATACTGTTTGGTTATTAAATAATAAATCAACTGGATTAGTTTTATATTTTAAAACTAATGATGGACCCATACCCATAGCAAACAGTAAGGGACAAAAAATAGAGTTTTATTTTACAGATCAAGTGGGTCAAGATAAAAATATTTTCAGCACAGAATATGTCGAGCCTGTAACTAATCAACCTTTAGTAATTGTAGAGCCATACGATGTATTTGGTGGCGATCAAGCGATGGTTCCTTAATTATGTTTAATGTTGGATTTGGACAATTTGAAAAAACAAAAGAAGAAGTACAATCAACTTTTGGACTTCTTAATACTGGCTTTTTTGAGGCACAAAAAGCAAATATTATAAATACTTGGAATTACAATCCCACTTATTCTTTATGGAGAAAGGGAGAGGAGATTTCAGCTTATAATCAAGACAACACACTTTTAAACAAAGACAACTTAAACAAAGAATATGCACATCTCGGTTTAAATTTTAAAGAAGATACCAGAAAAGAAGTAGTTGATTATTTAGTTAAAAGAAAAGAATTAGAAATGGAAAGAGCCAGCACTATTCAGCGTGGACCCCAGAATATTTTTGCTAAAGGTTCTTTCTTTTTAACTTCACTAGCAACCAGCTTTGCAGATCCAGTTAATATCGCAGCGTCTTTTGTGCCAGTAGTGGGTCAAGCTAAGTTTGCTGGAATGGTAGCAAAGTCTGGAAAAAACATTGCTAGAATGAAAAAAGGTTTTGTCGAGGGTCTTGTTGGTAATACAGCAGTTGAACCGATTGTTTATGGCGTTCACAAATCCCAACAATCAGACTATGATCAATACGATGCTTTTATTAACATAGCAGCTGGGGGTCTTATCGGAACTGGTTTTCACGCTGGTTTTGGAAGAATAGGAGATTATCTTGCTAAGGTTCAAGGTAAGCCAAATATTTATCAAAGGTTAGCAGCCGTTTCTCCAGAGCATCAACAAGCTTTATTAAAATATTCTGTTGGAAAAGTTTTAAGAGGCGAAAGGGTTGATACAGGAAATGTTGTTGTTAATAAAACTAGAATTGGCGATAAGCAATTAAATGAATTAGACGATCAAATATCAGAATTTAAAACTTTATATGCAGAGGCTATTAAAAAGGGAGATAGAAAATCTGCAAAAATATATTTAATTAATTTAAGAAATTTACAGAAAACAGAAAGAAAAATGTTTGAGGCTAAACAGAAAGCAGCCGAAAGAGCATTGGAGCAAAATAAAGCTCAACTTAAACAAAGCGATGAAACGGGAAAAATAACTGAGGAAGATGTTAAAAGAAATGATAAGAATACAGCTGAAATTGAACAAGAGGCTCAAACCTTAGTCGAGAGAGAACAGTTCCATCAAAAACAATTAGACATTAAAGATGAAGATTTAAAAGATACTACTGTTGTTTCAGATAGAGCTGAAATTCAAAACATAGATAAAAATATAAAAAATAAAAACAAAATTAGAGATGCAATTAGAGCGGGTTCTAATTGTGTTAAGAAAAGAGGAACTTGATGGCAGTTAAAAGACCAAGAATAAAAAGTATTAATAGATGTTTTAATGAAGTTAAAAGATTAACTGGAGATTTATTGCCAGACGAACAGATTAATAAAATATTAGAAGAAATTAAAATAAAAACCAATCAAGAAAAATTTACAAAAGCTCAAGAAAAAACAGACAGTTTATTAGCAGAAGAAGTTATTAATCAATTTGAATACGAACAAGCTCTTAAAAAAAGAAATGCAGCAGATAATAATATTAAAGCTTTAGATTTATTTCAAAAAGTAAAGGATGCTGTTGCTTTATCTGAGGGAAGAATAAATGCTGAAATGGGTATTAGAGGTATTTTGGTGGGTATTCAAGAATTTTCAACTCTTTCCAGAAACTCCATTGGCTCTAAACAAGATACAGCAGAAGTGGTTTTTATAACTGAGATGTATCAAAAAATAAATAAAATTTCAGATACAGCTTGGGATGATTTTGCAGATGGTACATTTGATGCAGAACTTAAACAGGCAATGGCTGGGGAAACTGTTTTAAATGAAAATGTATTAGCTATAGCAAAAATATTAAAAGCTGCTCAAGAAGATTGGAGAATACAATTAAATGATCTAGGCGCAAACATTGGTCAATTAAGAGATTGGATTACAAGAACGATGCACAATACCGAAAAGATGGGTAATGCTAGCAAAGGTTCTAAAATAGTAAGCGATAATCGAAATGCCTGGAGGGAATATATTAAACCAAGATTAGATCTTGAAAGAACTTTCCCAGGGGTGGATGACGGAAGAAAGGTAGATGAAATTTTAGATGGTATTTATGATAGTTTAATGTCTAACGATCATTTAAAACACGGAGGAACCGGCAGCATTTATGGAACTCGTAATGTAGCCAATAGATTAAACGCCTCAAGAGTTTTACATTTTAAAGATGCGACAGCTAGACACGAATACGATTTAGCATTTGGTGAACCCTCATTAAAAGAAAGTGTAATGAGTGTATTAAGTAATAGTGCTAGAAATATAGCTTTAATGCAAGAATTAGGAACAAATCCAAGAGATACTTTTGAAAAGGTTTTAGCTTTACTTAGAAAAGAATATAAAAAATCAGATCCAAAATTTCTTAAAAAATTAACTTTTGAAAATTTTAGAAAAGAGTTTGCTGAAATAGATGGATCCATTAATGGCATAGGTAATGAAACAATGGCGAAAGTTTCAATGACAATTAGAGCCTTACAATCAATGGGTAAATTAGGATTTGCAGCTCCAACCTCAATTGCTGATTTAGGTCAATATATGAGTACAACTAATTTCCAAGGTAGAGGTTTTTTAACGGGAATATTTGAGGCAATGAGTGGTTTATTTAAAACGCAAGACAAAGCAGCTATGGAAGTATTAGGAGTAATGAGTAATTCTATCCATTCTTTTATGGGTAATAAATATGGTTCAGCTGGAGACACTTGGGGAACAATGGGAAAACTGCAAAATGCTTTCTTTAAATGGAATAGTTTGAACCGATGGATTTCAAGTTTAAAATCTGGAATGACAGTTGGTTTGGCAAGACATTATGGAATGCTGGCTGATACCAAATGGTTAGATTTAAAAGTTAGAGAAAGAAATCTTTTAAAACTTTATGGTTTTGATGAGGGGAAATGGGATATGTTGCGTTCCATTAAAACTTTAGATGTTGAAAACAGAAGATATATAACCGCAGAAAATGTGGATGAAATTTCAGATGATGTTGTAAGAAGTTATTTGGGTAAAAATCTAAGTCAAAGAGAAATTAGAAATTTTAAAAGAGATTTAGAAATGACTTGGAGAAATGTTTTAGTCGATCAAGCAATGCACGCAACTCCAGAACCCGATGCAGCTGTTAGATCTATTATGCACCAAGGAACACTTAAAGGAACTGCTCAAGGAGAAGTATTAAGATTTATGGGTCAATTCAAAGCGTTTCCCATATCAATTTGGAAAAAAATTATTGGTAGAGAAATGAAAGCGTATGGACCCGAAGAGGGAAAATTAGCAAGAATAACGGGTTTAACTTCAATGTTAATGTTATCTGCAATGTTTGGTTATATTACTTTATCTGTTAAAGATATGTTAAGAGGTAGATCTCCAAGAGATCCAACTAAAAAAAGTGTTTTAATAAATGCCTTAGCTCAAGGAGGCGGTTTAGGTATTTATGGGGATTTCTTTTATAATGAGTTGCAAAACGAATATGGCGGCTCTATGGCAGAAAGTATTGCTGGACCAACTTATGGGGATGCGATGAAGTTATTAGATGTAATATTTAATGCCGATGAACCGGCAAAAGCTGGTAAAAAATTCGTTCAATTTGCAGAGGGAAATATACCATTTTTAAATATGTATTATTCTAAAGCTGCGTATGATTATCTGATTGGCTACCAAATTAAGGAGTTTTTAGACCCAGGTTTCTTTTCCAGGATGGAAGAAAGGCATAATGAAAAGAGGGGTCAAACCTATTATTTAAAACCATAATTAATGATAGACAGAATAGACAAAAACATTTAATAGGAAAAATATAGTAGGATTTTAATGCCTACAAATTTTCAAAATTTAAAACTATGACAGTATCAAATCTAAATACCAAAAATTCATACAACGGGGATGGAACAGCTACACAATTCACTTATAGCTTTCCTATTCACTCAACGGCTGAATTACAAGTTATTGAAAGATCTGCGTTAGGAACAGAAACAGTTAAAACTTTAACAACAGATTATTCAATTGTAGATAATGGATCAGCTGGCGGAACTGTAACTTTTGGCACGGCTCCAGCATCGGGAGTGACAGTAGTATTATTAAGAAATACTAATTTAACTCAAGGTGTAGATTATATAGCCAATGATGCGTTTCCAGCAGAAACTCACGAAGCAGCTCTTGATAAATTAACTTTTCAAATTCAAGAGGCTCAAGAAGAAATAGATAGATCTATTAAACTTTCCCGTACTAATACGATGACAAGTACGGAATTTACCAACTCTGCATCTGATAGAGCTGGAAAAATTTTAGCTTTTGATACTACTGGAGAATTATCAGTTGCAACTACTTTAGGATCTAATAAAGGCAACTGGGCGACAGCTACAGCTTATACTCAAAGAGATATTGTTAAAGATACTTCTAATAACAATGTCTATATGGCGAACACGGCGCATACTTCAACGGGTAGCCAGCCTCTTAGTTCAAATGCAGATATAGCGAAATGGGATTTATTAGTTGATGCTGCATCAGCAACAACAAGTGCAACAAACGCTGCGACATCCGAAACAAATGCTGCAACCTCAGCAACTAACGCAGCTACATCGGCTACCAATGCTGCAACATCCGCAACTAACGCTGCTACTTCTGAAACAAATGCAGCTGCAAGTTTTGATAGTTTTGATGATAGATTTTTAGGAACTAAATCCTCAGATCCATCTGTAGATAATGATGGCAACGCTTTAGCAGAGGGAGCTTGTTATTACAATTCTACAAGCAACGAAATTAAATTTTATAATGGTTCAGCTTGGCACGCTCCAGAAACGAATGCAGCGACTTCTGCAACTAACGCTGCAAGTTCAGCGACAGCCGCAGCAACTTCTGAAACAAATGCCGCTAGTTCAGCCTCATCCGCAAGTACATCGGCATCAACAGCAACAACTCAAGCAACAGCCGCAAGTACCTCAGCGACTAATGCCTCAACTTCTGAAACGAATGCAGCGAGTTCTGCAAGCACAGCAGCTACTCATAAAACAGATGCAGAAACGGCTAAGACGGCAGCAGAGACAGCTAAGACAGCAGCCGAGGCAGCGCAAGCCGCTGCGGAGTTATCAGCTGATAATTTTGATGATTTATATTTAGGAGCTAAAAGCTCTGATCCAACTGTTGATAATGACGGAGATGCTTTAACAGCTGGAGATTTATATTACTCAACTTCTTCTAATTTGATGCGTATTTATAGCGGATCAGTTTGGGAAGATGTTGCGGTATCAACAACTGGTTTTGCCACAACTGGTCTGTCAATTGCAATGTCGGTGGCTTTATAATAAGGAGATAAACAATGGCGCAAAACTTTAAAAATCAACTGGCAAGAAACACAGGAACAAGTCCAGTAGATATTTTAGACCAAGCTGATAGTTTTGATACAGTTGTTGGGATTAGATGTTCTAATGTTCACGCTTCATCTGCAATAAATGTAAGTGTTTATATTATTAATAGCACGGGACCCACAACAACATATTTAATTAAATCAGCTCCTATTCCTTTAGGTTCGAGTTTAGAACTTATTGATGGGGGTTCTAAAATAATTTTAAAAAGTGGCGATAAGATAACAGCAGTAAGTGATCAAGCAAGTTCGCTTGATACTGTTGTTTCATATATTGACGCTATAAGTACATAAGGAGGATAAATTGGGATATATAGGTTCAGCTCCAGCTCAACAAGTTTTAACAGGCGCAGACATCCAAGATGCGTCTATAGGCTTAGTAGATATTTCTAGTGCAGCTCAAGATGCGCTTGGAAAAATAGACTACTATGGTTTTAAAAAAACTGATGGAACTGGCAGCCAATTAGAAGATTTAGTTATTACTTACACTAACGGAGCAGATAATATTAGTGTTGCAACAAATAATACAGAACAAACAGACTTATATGATGAAAGTTTTTTTGCTAAAAAAGGATTAACCTTTGCTGTTAATTCAGATGGAGAATTAGAGGTAAGTATATAATGCCATTAACAAGAATAACAAATTTAATTGATGTAGGAACAGAGGGTACTAAACTCGCTACAGGCACTACTGCTCAAAGAGGTTCTACTCAAGGTCAATTTAGATATAATACGACTACTAATAAATTTGAGGGTAGAGATAATTCTACTTTTGTTGGATTAGGTGCGGTTGGTGCAGTAATAACTTCTATTGATGATACAGAAGTAGATAGTGCTGGAGGAGGTAATCAAACTTTTGTAATTACAGGAACAGGATTTGCTACAGGAGATATTGTTTCTTTTGTAGGAAATGATGGTTCTACTTTTAATGCAGCAACAACAGCAGTAAATAGTTCAACTCAATTAACAGCAGTAGTGACTAAAGCAAGTTTTTCAAATGCAGCAGAACCTTATGATGTTAAAGTTACAAGTTCAACAGGTGGCGTAGGAGTTTTAGAAAATCAAATTTATGTAGATAATGCTCCAGCTTGGACAACAGGTTCTGGAACAGTAGCAACAATACAAGACAGCGCAACTGGAACACACGCAACTTTAGCAGCAACAGACGCAGAGGGATCAACAGTAACTTATTCAGAAACAGGTGCTACAAATCTTACAGGTGCTGGATTAGCTTTAAACAGTTCTACAGGTGCAATTACTGGCGATCCTACAGATGTAGCAGCTTCGACAACAGTTTCATTTACAGGTCGTGCAACAGCTGGTGGCAAAACAACAGATAGATCATTTAATATTATTATTAATCCAACTACAGCTTGGTATGTATTAGGAGGTTTATCATCATCTGGTGGCAATGCTCTTAATTCCGCTGCATCATATTTACAATTTTTCGTTGATCCAGCCGATACTAATTCATATTCTGGTTCTGGTACAACTGTTACTAATTTAGCTTATGCTTTAGGTAGTGATAACCGAGCAGCAAATCCTAGTTCTGCTGATTGGACTTTAACAAATATGACTTTAGCTGGTTCTGGTACAGGAAAATATTGGACAGATAGTTCTAGTGGATCAACTTATTATTTACGAGCTGGATATGATCCATCTGATGCTTGGTCAAATAATTCAACAGATCAACTGGCTTACTGTGGTTGGTGGTATGTTAAAAATGAAGTAGATGATAGTTCAAATGCTTTATGGATATTTAATGATGGAGATTGGTCGCCAATGGCTCAAGTTGGTATAAGATTAAATAATGGACAATTTAGAGGATTAAGAGGTAATTCAACTAACATACAAGAAACTTTACCATCTTTAACTTATACAGATAAATGGTTGTTTGTTGCTTTATATCAAAGTAGCGGAGGTGGTTCATATATGGGTTTAGGTTTTAAAGATGATACAAACTTGACCGAAGTTTATAATGGATCATTTAGTTTTAGCACAGGCTCAGACACACCACATCCTTTTACTCTTGGAGCAAGACCAGATAGTACAGGTAATTATAATCCAACAGGAACAAGAATGGGATGGCAAGCTGTTTGGGGTGCTAATAGTGATGCCTTTTTAGCAACTGCTGGAGATAATGATGCGGATGATGCCAAAACATTATTCGAAAGTATTTTTGATAGCACAAAAGGAGCATACTAATGCCTTATATTGGGAGACCCATCGATGCTGGAGATTTTAAAATCATAACTCTAGCTGAGGCTTTTGACGGATCAAGAACAGACTTTACAATGTCTGAAAGCGTTGGCACACCATACCAATTAATGATTTCATTGTCGGGTGTAATTCAACATTGGGATAGTTATACTGTTTCTACAACGACACTTAGTTTTAGTGCAGCTCCTAGTTCGGGAGAAACTATTAAGATATTAAAACTTGGTTCTGTTTTAAGTTCAAATGTACCATCAACAAATACAGTAGGAATATCGCATTTATCCACTTCTGGAATAGCAGCTGGAAAAGTATTTAAAGTTAATGATGCTGGAAATGCTTGGGAGCTTGGCAATGCTAGTTCAGCAGAAGTTTATGGATTTGTTAAAAATGGTAATAACTTAAATGTAACAACAACTAACGGGGGACAAGACAATATATCTAACGCTACCTATGCTGCTTTTGATGATAAAATATTTGCAGCTAGTGGGTTTTCCTGGACTATAAATGCCAGCGGAAATCTTATAGCAACTGTTTAATTGTTCAATAAAAGTTCAATTTAATTAATTAAATTTTAAATATAAAGGATTGATATGGCTACAATTGATTTAGGCAAAATCAAATTAGTGTGGAGAGGTGCATACGATAGTGCAACTGCATATACTGTTGATGATGTCGTACAACACACAGACAGCGGTTTAACAAGTTCGTTTATTTGCACAACAGCAAGCACGGGGAATGCTCCATCAACAAGTGGAACAGTTCACGGCTCTTGGTCGTATCTTGCAAAAGGTGCAGCTGCATTCACTTCTCCTTTGACTACCCAGGGAGATATTTTTTTTAGAGATGGCAGCGGAGATCAAAGATTAGCTGCGGGTACGAGTGGTCAAGTCTTAACTACTGGCGGATCTGGTGCTAACCCAACTTGGGGAACTGTATCGTCTGATTTTGTTTTACTTTCAACAATAACAGCTTCAGACACAGCATCAGTATCTTTTGATGGATTTTATTCAGCAACTTATAGAGATTATTATATTACAATTTCAAATATGGTTCCAGCAACTGATAATCAAGATTTGTATTTTATGATACGAGAGAGTGATGCTGATTATAGCAGTTCCAATTATAGAGGTTGGCTTTCTGGTACTGAAAAATACTCAAGTGGTCAAAATCACGGAACACAAGGTAATACTTGGTATAACTCAAGCCACGCAAAACTTACAGGTCATAGCGGTGGTATTACTAATAATGCAAGTTATGGCGGTATGTCTGGAAATGTAAATATCTTCGACCCATTAGGAACGACAGGTTATAAATGGCAACAAGGAGCGCATAGTTTCTACAATAATAATGGAACTAATGTAATTGGTGGTAGAATGACAAATGTTACACAAACAACTGCAGCTAGTTCTGGTTTTTCAATCTATATGTCATCGGGCAATATAGCTTCTGGTGTTTTTAAAATGTATGGACTTAAATAATAAGGAGATAAATAATTATGGCAAATAAAATAATAGCAACACCAGAAAATCCAAATGGGAATGTGGTAGCTTTAACTGCTGAAGAAGAAACACAAAGAGCAACAGATATTTCTGCGGCAGAAGCTGAAAGAGCTGCTGATGCTACAGCTAAATCAGAATATGATGCTCTTAAAGCTAGTGCTAAAGCAAAACTTATAGCTGGAGAACCTTTAACAGAAGATGAGGCAGATACAATAGTTTTATAGGAGAATTATGGCAACAGTAAATTTAGGAAGAATTAAACCAGTTTTTAGAGGAGCATATAGTGGATCAACTGCTTATGTAGTTGATGACATTGTAACAAGTGGCGGCTCATCTTATATTTGTATTCAAGCTCACGGAGCTGGTACACAAGCTGTTACTCAAACTGCATATTGGTCGGTATTAGCGTCAACTGGAACTGATATAAGCACAACGCTTACTACTTCTGGTGACATCCTGTTTCGTGATGGAAGTGGTTTGCAGAGACTAGCAAAAGGAACTGCAAGTCAAACATTACAGATGGATGGAAGTGCGGCTTTTCCAACTTGGACAACAGTTGCGGCACCAAGTTCTGATTGTGTAAAACTAGGTGCTGGTACTATAACTGAGAGTGCAGCGGGAAGTGTTGATGGATTTTTCACAACAGACTATGATAATTATAAAGTCTATATTAATGATTATCAGCATCACACAAGTGGTGAAGTTGGTAGAATAAGATTTAACACAAGCGGTTCAGCTTATACATCATCTAATTATCAATATAATGTTCACTCAGTATGGAAAACATCTGGTGGTGGTGGAGATGGTAATGCTGGTTCTGGTTGGTCTACAGACTTCGCAAGATGGAGTTACAATAATTTGAGTACGAGAAGTAGTGATTTGGAAATAACAATGTTTAAACCAGCAACTACTGGTACATCAAATATTGGGAAAAAACACGCTCTTATACACGGCTTTTCAATACATCAAGACGGAACAGGTGCAGATTATATTTATGGTGGATTTCATATCAACGATGTAACTGCGGTGACTGGACTTACACTATATGCTTCAAGCGGTTCAAATGTTTCATTTTCATATAGAGTTTATGGATTTAAAAATTAATAGAGGAGTAAAATAACAATGTCAAAAATATCAATAGGAACACCTACTGGCGTAGAGAAAAGAGATATGACTGCTGAAGAAGAAGCACAAAGAACAGCAGACATAGAACAAGCAGCAGCAGAAGCAACAGCAGAAGAAGAAGCAAGAGTAGCACAAGAAGCGGCAGATGCAGAAAAAGCTACTAACAAAGCAAATGCAAAAGCTAAACTATTAAAAATCGGTCAAGAAGATTTTGTAGCTTTAACTGAAGATGAAGCTGATACAATCGTTTTATAATTAATCAATACATAATAACAGAGAGGGAACAACACTATGAAAATAGTGCTTGCTATGATTATGTGTTCAGCTCTCTACCAAGAGTGTCTGCCACCACATCCAATGCCAGGCACATACAATAATCATTTTGATTGTATGGTTGCGGGTTATGAGGAAAGTCATAGAAAATTATTAGAAATAGGAAAAGAAGAAATTAATAAGTATAGAACTTTTATTAAGTTCGTTTGTTATGAGGCAAAGGAGGAGCCTAAGACAGATGCCTAAAAAAAAGAGAAAGACTATTACACGCAGAGAACATTTTGAAGAAACAAATGGTTTAAGAATTTCGTACCACGAAAAGGTATGCGCAGAACGAATGAAAACAATTTTTAAACTTTTAGATGAAATGAAAAAAGATATAAAAGAGTTAAAATCTTTTATGAACTTTGGAAGAGGAGCTGCCGCTATCATTGTTTTACTAGGAGGCATTATTGGCAGCACAATATACTTCTTTACGAAGTAGGAAAACGGCATCGAAAGGTTTAAGTAACGAATTATTAGCGCAAGCTAAATTTGCTAAGGATCCAGATCTAATAGTCTTTGTGCCATTGGGTGGCTCGGGACCGATAGATATTTTAACTTTAAATACTAAGACGGGAAAGATCAAAACTTATGATGTTAAAACTCAGAATTTTAGATCGAATGGACACAAAATATACAGAGGGAGAACCGATGAACAGAGAAAGCTCGGAGTTAAAATTCTCAATTTTGATCCAAAAAAATAATTATGAAACTATCGAAGAATTTTAGTTTATCAGAATTAACCAAAAGTCAAACTGCCGAAAGGATGGGAATGGATAATAATCCCAGCGAGGCGGAGGTTGAGAATTTAAGACTTCTTTGCGAAAGAGTATTGCAGCCAGTTCGTGATCATTTTAATCAAGTGGTTTCAGTTTCCAGCGGCTACCGCAACGAAATTTTGTCAAAAAAAATTGGCAGCAGTTCTAAGTCGCAGCATTGTAAGGGGATGGCTTGTGATTTTGAAATCTTTGGTGTGCCTAATAATGAGGTTAGTGATTGGATTAAAGAGAACCTTATGTTCGATCAGCTTATCCTTGAATACTATACACCTGGAGAACCCAATAGTGGATGGATCCATTGCAGCTATAACCCAGAAGTGAATGCAAATAGAAAAGAATATTTAATGGCAATCAAAAATCCAGATACGGGGAAAACAGAATATAAACCTATCCTGGGTTTATCAACAGATAGGTATGTAAAATAATATGGCTTGGTTCGGATTAGCAAAAATAGCTCTTCAAGCGGGAGCAAAGATTTATTCAAATAGACAAAAAACAAAAATGGCTATGTCTGATGCACAATTAATGCACGCAGAAAAAATGGCTCGAGGGGAAGAAAATTACCAAGGTAAACTTTTAGAAGCTCGGCAAAACGATTACAAGGATGAGATCGTTTTAGCGATACTTACACTCCCCATCCTGGTGCTTGCCTGGTCGGTGTGGACAGAGGATCCAGAGGCAATGAAGAAGATAGAAATCTTTTTTGAGTATTTTTCAAATTTACCAAAATGGTTCACTAATCTCTGGATTTTGGTCGTAGCGAGTGTTTTTGGAATTAAAGGAACTCAGATTTTTCGTAACGGCAAGAAGTAATGGCTAAGAAAAAGAATATGTTTGGCGTAAATACTTATGTCAAACGAACTAAGCCTAAGATTGGCAGACACAAAAAACGAATGTCAAAAGATGAAAAGCGCAGCTATAAAAAAAACAGGGGTCAAGGTAGATAATGAAAATTAACGAAAGCACAAATGTTGCAATGCCAATAAGAAATTTAATTTCTATTGTTGCAGCAGTAGCAGTTGGAGTGTACGCTTTTTTTGGGATCCAAGAGAAACTTAACCAACATAGCACGCAGTTAGAAATAATGGAAAAAGATCTACATCTAAATACAGAATTTAGAATTGGCTGGCCGAGAGGATTACTTGGAAGTTTGCCAGCCGACAGCGAGCAGTTTATGTTAATCGAAGAACTTTATAAACAAACTGATAAATTGCAAGTTAGAGTAGATAGTATGTTACACAATGAAGTTAATATAGAGGCTTTAAGTAAAGCAGTTAATAAACTTCAATCTGATGTAGAAAAATTAAAAGATAAACAACGAACATTTAGTAATGGGAGTACGCATTAATGGAAACAATTTTGTCGGGGGTAATCGTACTTTGTATGTTTTACCAAGGGGGTATTATTGAACATACCTATATACAGGATCAAAAGATGAGCAGTTGCTTAAAAGCTAAACGAACTGTTGAGCGAAGTGTTAATCCAGAAAATGTTAGAATGCAATGTGGAGAAGTTAAGGCTATTGTTGAAAAAGACGAATACAGCGACAAGATGAGAATAGTTAAAATTATTGAAGATAAGTATGGCAATTATTAATGATCTGGATGTATAGAGCTGCGGTTATGACTTCAATAATTTATTTATTTTATATTCATAATCAGAGCTGCATATAAATTGCTAAGGAAATGGAGGGGAAAATGGGTAAGAAAAAGAATAAAAAAAACAAGAAAAAAAATAAGAAAAATAAAAAGAAAAAAAGATAATGGATCTTAAAGATAAAATAGTTGGTTTAGCTTTAGCAGCTTTAATCGCATTGGTTGGTTGGAACCTTAAAGAAACCTGGAATATGAAAGAGGCTGTCATTAAACTTCAACAGGGACAAGAAGTTTTATCTAAACAGATTAAGAAGAATACTAATTTTGTAAAAAGAAATATTAAGAAATTAGATAAAAAGAAAAAGAAGAAGAAAAATAAGGTAGAGAATGAATGATGAGATATACAATAATACTTTTATTCTTGAGCTTGTTTTTAACAAGTTGCGAGAACACTAGGCATTCCATAGGCGTATCTGGAAAACCCTTAGCAACTGGCTCCAAGATGGAGGATAGCGTTAAGTTCAATTACAAAATTACTTTTGGGAAGATAAGACCCAAGGAAGATGACGATGATTAATAAAT
>VTLG01007055.1_pt1 | contig 27070 bp, 26 predicted proteins | sample 4694571 | NCBI WGS metagenome assembly VTLG01 (sample SAMN12604809, study PRJNA352737) | marine metagenome | biome: ENVO:00000447; feature: ENVO:00000209|ENVO:00000569|ENVO:01000036; material: ENVO:00002151; isolation source: viral sequences binned using virsorter ...
GTTATTATTGGTTCCTTCTTTGTAGATAAGAAGTAATTTTTAATTAAATACACCATTAAAGGCGCTTCGGCGCCTTTTTTGGTCTTTATTTTTTTATTATATGTATGTTAGACAAACATACGGACTTCCTAATAAGCCGTCCCTGATTATTTATAACCCTTATTAAGGTTCCTAATAACCTTATTTCCCGTACAATTTATTAACGAGACTCGAAAGAGAAAAAACTGAAAAAAAATGGCAAAAGACATTTTAAAAGAGGCTATCGCTGACGCTAAAGCGGTTCGTGAAGTAGCACTTGCAAATGCTAAAGCTGCATTAGAAGAAGCTTTCACTCCAAAACTTCAATCTATGCTATCTGCCAAATTATCTGAAGATTTAGAAGAAGACATGTATGACGAAGACGATATGGATGAAGGTATGCATGGTGTATTTGTAGATGAAGATGATATGGACGAAGGTATGCATGATGAAGATGATGTAGATGAAGGTCATGGAATGATGCACGGAGGAATGTATGACGAAGACGATATGGACGAAGGCATGCATGACGAAGACGACATGGACGAAGGAATGTATGACGAAGACGATATGGACGAAGGCATGCATGACGAAGACGACATGGACGAAGAAATAGATTTGGAAGAACTATTAAACGAATTAGAATTAGACGAAGACGAAGAAGTCTTAGACGAAGAAGATGAAATTGAAGAAGCTGTAGGTTATCCTAATTATCGCGCAGACCAAATTACAAAAGTTAAAGCAGACGCTACTGATGTTAATCAAGGTTTAAACGAAAATGAAGAATTTGACTTAGATGCTCTCTTAAAGGAAATCAATGATTTAGAAGAAGGACATTGTTATGATGAAGATGGTAAGCCAATGCCTGAAGCACACTGTTATGAAGAAAGTGTAGCCGAAGGTAAAAAGGATAAAGACGATGTAGATGAAGGCATGCATGATGAAGATGATAAAAAGGAAGTAAAAGAATCCGTTGGAGGAGGTTGCAAACCTTTACGTACTAAATTACATGAAGCCCAAGCTGCATATGTTGCTATCAAAGCAGAACTTAATGAAGTAAATCTTCTAAATTCTAAACTACTCTATGTTAACAGAATCTTTAAGGCAAACACTTTAGATGAGTCACAAAAACTACGTGTTGTTGAGACATTAGATAAAGCTGATAGTGTTAAAGAAGCTAAGTTAATATATGAAACTATTAAGGATACTTTCAATGTTGCTAAATCAAAGAAAGCATCTGTAAAAACAAAAACGAAAACTTTAAAAGAAAACTTTGGAATGGCTTCTAAAGCAGCTGGTATTAGTACCGCTCCTAAAAAAGAAGTAATTTCAGAATCATCTAATATGGTTAATCGTTTCCAAAAATTAGCAAATATTAAAATTAACGAATAATTATTAACTTTTAAAGAATTTACAAAATGGACACAGTAAATCATTTATTAGAAGGTGCTTCACCTTACCAAGTTCTTTCCGAGCAGTCAGCTAAATTAGCTACTAAATGGGATAAATCAGGACTTTTGGAAGGTATGGAATCTTCTACAGAGAAAAACAACATGGCAATGTTGTTAGAAAACCAAGCTAAACAGTTAGTAAACGAGGCTAGTCAAACTAGTACTGTTTCTAACCAATTTACAGCTGGTAATTCGGAAGCATGGGCGGGCGTTGCTCTTCCATTAGTACGAAGAGTATTTGGTGAAATTGTTGCTAAAGACTTAGTATCAGTTCAACCAATGAATTTACCTGCTGGATTAATCTTTTATTTAGATTTCCAATATGGTACAGACCAAAACTTTAAATCATCTACAGAATCACTTTATGGTGCTGAAAGTACTCTTAAGAGAACTGATGGTGCGTTTAATAAAGGTCTTTATGGTGCTGGTGAGTTTGCTTACTCAATCACAGAATCAAAAAGTGGTGACTTAACTTACGCAGCAGGTGGTGCAACAGGTGATGTAGCTACAACTAATTATCAAACAGGTTCAGCTACTTTTGCAGGTATTTTAAATGCTGATACTGAATTTTCAGCTTCACAAGCAGGTAAGTTTGGGTCAGCTGATCCAGCTTCTGATGCTTCAACAGTAAAAATAGTTGCAATAAAAACTTCTGACTTATCTGGTGCAGATCTTGATGCTGTTAGAGCATTTAGATTTAATGCATCTTCAGCAGGCTTTATTTCAGGATCATTCCCACAGTTTACAAGAGTAAATGGTAATAATATTGAATTTGTTGTTTCAGCTGCTAAGGGTGTTGCTTTAGGTACTTGTACAGTAACTTACTTAGAAAGCCCAGCTAATATTGCTGATAGAGGCGATTTCGAAGATACAATTCCAGCTGCTGGAGTTTCAACTCAAGAAATTCCTGAAATCAATGTTCAGTTAAGATCTGACACTGTTTCTGCTAAAACACGTAAATTGAAAGCACAATGGACTCCTGAGTTCGCTCAAGACTTGAATGCTTACCACTCAATTGACGCTGAAGCAGAATTAACTTCAATCTTAAGTGAGTACATTTCAATGGAAATTGACTTAGAGATTTTAGATATGTTAATTAAGAACGCTGATACAGTTGAAGCATGGAGTGCTAAAGTTGCTGAAAACGCAGCTGTAAGTGCTAACACTACTGATGGTGGTTCAACTAATATTACAGTAAGTACATCAACAGAAACAAGTTCTTATTACACTAAAATGTCTTGGTTCCAAACTTTAGGTGTTAAATTACAAAAAGTATCTAACTTAATTCACCAGAAAACTTTAAGAGGTGGCGCTAATTTCTTAGTTGTTTCTCCAAAAGTTTCTACAATCTTAGAATCAATCCCAGGATTTGCTGCTGACTCTGCTGGAGACAGTGACAAGTACAACATGGGTGTTCAAAAGATTGGTGCTATTAATAACAGATACACAGTTTACAAAAACCCTTACATGACTGAAAACGTTATCTTGATGGGTTATAAAGGATCTCAATTCCTTGAAACTGGTGCTGTATTTGCTCCATATATTCCTTTAATCATGACTCCACTAGTGTACGATCCAGTATCATTTACACCACGTAAAGGTATTATGACTCGTTACGCTAAGAAAATGGTACGTCCTGATTTCTATGGTAAAGTAATCATTACTGCATTAAACGAACTATAATAGTTAGTTTATTTATATTAAAGAGAGCCGCAATAGCGGCTCTTTTTTTTATATGTATAATAAATGTTACATTTATGGCGACAAAAAACACGGCGAAAAAACCACCAAAAGGTTCTGTAAGATTTTCATTATCACTTTCAGAAGAACAAAAAGCAGCTAAACAAGCAATTTTACACCATCCTTACAATTTTATAGTTGGTAAAGCAGGTAGTGGTAAAACACTATTAGCATGTCAAGTTGCTTTAGACATGTTTTTTAAAAGAATGATAGACAAAATTATTATTACAAGACCTACTGTATCAACTGAAGATAATGGTTTTTTACCTGGTTCAGAAAAAGAAAAAATGGAACCTTGGTTAGTACCTATTAGATCTAATATGCGTAAAGTTTATAATAAACCTACTATATTAGAAAAAATGGAAAGTAGTGAACAAATAGAATTAGTATCATTAGCACATTTTAGAGGTAGAACATTTGAAAATTCATTAGTAATAGTAGATGAATTTCAAAATTTAACACGTTCACAATTTAGAATGACATTAGGTAGAATAGGAAAAGGATCAACAATGATTTACTGTGGGGATAGCCAACAAATTGATCTTAAAGATAAAAACTATTCTGCAATTCATGATGTATCTAAAATTGATGATTCTCAATTTGTATATAAAAGAGTTTTACAAGATAATCATCGCCATGAAGCAATAGATGAGGTATTTGAATTACTAAACGGAATGTAATATTCTCCATATTTTCTTTATATTTATAATAGAACAACCTAATTCTATTAAAAATGAGCGCTGACTTATCTATTACAATCAAAGAAGATTTAATTCTTAATAATACACAACAAGGAGGTGTATATAAAAACACCATTAGCGGCATTACAGATGTATATAAAAGATTAGTAACAGTCCCTTCGGGATCTGATACTACCTTAGCTACTTTTAAATCAACAGTAGGAATTTCAGATTCAGCATTAGATGTTGGAAATGTAAAATATGTCAGAATAACTAATTTAGATGGAACTAATTCAGTAGTCTTATCTTTACAAATAGATAGTGGGTCAAATGATACCGCAGCAGATGAATCTGCTACTCTGCTATTAGAAAAAGGAAAAAGCTTTATGATGGGTAGTACAACAGGTAGCTTTCAAGTAGATGATGATTCTGCTGATTTAATACCTCTTGAATCCGCAACCCCAACACTAAGTAACTTAGAAAGTATAGTAGCAGATAGTGGAGCAAGATCAGTTCAATTAGAAGTGTTCATAGCAAGTAGTGTAAGTTAATAATATAAATAAATCAACCAATGGCAAACATACCTATATGGCCCGGCTCAAGTAGTTTTTTCCCAGGAGATACACCTTTTGGGTTTTATGACAATGATACAGATTTTCAAGTTGATGCTGTAGGGGTATCTAATTGGTGTGCTCAAAGATTAGGTTATCCACTAATAGATATAGAATTACAACCCTTAAATTTCTTTACTTGTTTTGAAGAAGCAGTAACTGAATATGGGGCTCAAGTTTATGGATATCAAATTAGAGATAATTTAGGTAGATTAGTAGGATCTGTTACAGCATCTTCTGATGGGTCTTGGGATAACTTAAACCAAGTAAATATTAAAGATGATTTTGGTACTCTTTTTGATAGTAGTAATACTAATTCAGATACAGGAGGATCATATGGTGCTACAACAAATACTAGAACGTATTCTGCATCTTTAGATTTACAACTAGGACAACAAAAATATGATTTATTAAACTCAGGATTAGTTAATTGGGAATCAGGTTCTGCAGAAATAGAAAGTGGAAGTTTAGATATAAAAATTAAAAAAATATACCATTATGCCCCCGCTGCAATTAATAGATATTTTGATCCATATGCAGGTACAGGTACAGGTATTCAGTCATTAATGCAAACATTTGGGTTTGGTAATTACTCACCAGGTGTAAATTTTATGTTAATGCCTATGTATTATGATATTTTGAAGCTTCAAGCAATCGAATTAAATGATACAATTAGGAAATCTTCATATCACTACGAAATAGAACAAGATAGATTTTTAAAAATATTTCCTATACCTACAAGAAAATATAAATTATGGTTTGAATATACTGTAACTTTAGGATCTTTAGGGGCAGGAGCCAATCCAGAAGAAGGAATAGGTAGTACAGCAGCTCTTAATACTGTAACAGATATATCAAATGTTCCCTATGCTAACCCTACATACAAACTTATTAATGCAGTAGGAAGACAATGGATTAGAAAATATACTTTAGCTTTAGCTAAAGAAATGTTAGGAGGTATTAGGGGTAAATATCAAAGTTTACCAATACCAGGTGAAACAACAACTTTAGATTATAGTAGATTATTAAGTGAAGCACAATCTGAAAAAGAAGCATTAATAACTCAATTAAGAGAAGATTTAGGTGAATTAACTACTGTAAAACTAACAGAAAGAGTATTAGGTGAAACCCAAAATACGCTTGATTCAAATAAATTAGAAGGTAGATACCAAATTTATATCCATTAATGATTAAATTAAGTAACATATTATCCGAGGTTTTAAACACATTTCAAGTTGAATGTGATTTATTTACAGATAAAGATTTTAATATTACAGATGTTTTAAATCAAGTTCGTGGTTTAAGAAAAGTAACTATTGTTAATAATATTACTCCTGAAGAATATGAACAAAATCAAGAATTAGAATATACAAAATTAAAAATTAAATTTGTAACTAGAGAAGACCCTAAAACAGATTTAGCTCAATTTAAAGAAGATATATTAACATCTGATAGATCGAAAAATGATTTAAGAATACCAGGTGCAAAATCAGTAAAATTTAAAGAAGATACATTAAGACGATTATAATGGCATTATTTGGAGGTTCACGAGACATATCACTTTTTCATAGTTTGAATAAAGAATTAATTAACGATATTATTCAAACAGAAGTTGCCTATTATAAATTTGCTTTAGAACAAACTACAGTAAATGTTTATGGTGAAGCCCCAGGTAAAAATTATTTTGAACCATTAAAAATCGCGTGTTTAATCGATAAACAAGATCAATCTTGGTCATCTGATGATTTTGGACCTGATATTAATCAAACCATTAGTTTTCGTTTTTTAAAAAAAGAATTACAAGATATAAATTTATTACCTGAAATAGGAGATTTATTACTTTTTAAAAATAATTTTTATGAAGTTGATAGTAGAATTGAAAATCAATTTATATTAGGTAAAGATCCAGATTATGCAATAGCGACAGAAACTACAGACTTTGGTAAAAGTTTTTCAATTACTGTAGGTACTCATATTTCAAGAGTAGAAAAATTAAATTTAATACCATTAAGAGAAGGAAAATACCCTACTACAGAAAAATTAGATGGTGGAACAGCAAATTTATTAGGATAATATGCCTCATAACGATAGAAAACATATAAACCCAAGAAGACCTATACCTAATGATGGTTATAGTAGATTAAGAACTAATTTAGAAGCTAATTTTAAAGATAGTTTTCCTTCTATAGATGGTGGATTTCCAGGACCTGATACAAGACCTAATATAAGTAGAGGGGCTCAAACTTCTCGTAAAGATGATTTAGTTAGAGATATATCTATTGGTTTACAAGACCATGATGAATCTATAATATATTATTTTAATAATGTTATTAAACCATCTGTTATAATAAATGGTAATAGAACAAATGTACCTATAATTTATGGTTCACCCGAAAGATGGAAATCAGTTCAAAAAGATGGATACTATAGAGATAAAGAAGGTAAAATTCAAACACCCCTTATTATGTTTAAAAGGGATAGTGTTGAAAAAAGAAGAGACATCGGTAATAAATTAGATGCTAATACCCCTCAATTATTTTATACATTTCAAGAAAGATACTCCAAAAGAAACAGATATGATAACTTTACAGTCTTACAAGGAAGAAAACCTCAACAAGAGTTATATAGAGTAGTAATTCCTGATTATGTAAGATTACAATATACTTGTACTATTTGGTGTGACTATGTTGCTCAAATGAATAAACTAATTGAAATGATAAATTATTCATCTGATTCTTATTGGGGTGATCCTGAAAGATTTAAATTTAATGCAAGAATAGATACATATAATAATACAACAGAAATTCAACAAGGAGATAATAGAATAGTAAAAACCAATTTTGGTTTAACTATTCAAGGATATTTAGTACCAGACAGTTTAAATAAAAAGCTTGCAAGTGAAAATATGCAAAAAACATATACTAAATCACAAGTATTATTTAATAGTGAAATAGTTACTTCTGCTCCTAGTGCTCCTAAAACAAGAGAAGAAGTAAGAGGACAGTTAGGTATTAACATAGGAGCAATAGATGGTGGTATAGGATACCAAATTATAGGAAATAATAATCAAATAGCATAAAATGGCAAAACAAATAAGAACCGTACTAAAATCATTTTTTCAAACAGGTGATGTTCCTACAGAGGGGCAGTATGTAGATTTAATAGATAGCAACTTAAATTTATCAGAAAATAATACAGGAGATATTTTATTAACTGGTAATATATCAGCTTCAAATAACATAAGCGCGAGTAATCTTATAGCACAAAACGATATTACTGCTTCAGGTAATATAAATGCAACAGGAAATTTAAGCATAACAGGTAGTATAAGTGCAAGTTCAACTTCTGGTAATCATATTTTAGGAGGAGATTTAACAATAGGTGATGATCTTTTTGTAACAGACGATATTCATTTAGGAGGAGCTAATAGTGCTCATAAAATACTACAAAGAGATTCAGATGGTAATCTAAAAATAGGAAATGATTCTTCATTACAAACAGGAGCAGGTAATACAGAAATTGAAGGATTAAATTCTATAACAGCTTCTTCTGATGCTATAAAAATAGAAGCAACTGATGGTTTTTTACATTTAGTAGGTGATATAACAGCCTCAAACCATATAAGTGCAAGTGGAAATATAAATGCAAATCAAATTTCAGGAAGTAAAATTCTTTCAAGTGGACAAATAAGTTCTAGTGGGTTTATATCAACAGAAACAAGTGTAACAGCTTCAATTGTAAGTGCAAGTAATAGTTTAGTAGTAGGAGATATAACATCATCAGGTAAAATCCGTATGGGAGGTAGAGTAGCTTCAAGTGTATTTGATATAGCTTGTGTAGGAAGCATAGATACAGATGGTGAAATGAGTTGTACTGGATTTTCAAATTCTAGTACAACTACTCTTGGTGGTAGAGTAATACTTACAGGTGCATCTGCTTATATAGAAACACCTAGTTATATTTCTTCAAGTAGAGTTTTTACAGAACATATATCTGCTTCAGGTAATATAAGTGCAAGTGGTTTAACTTTAACAAAAGAAGAAAAAGGAGGAATAGGTAATTATGGTGTAGATGGTGGATTAACAGCAAATGGCCAATCAACTAAATTTCAAATAACAGGTATTCCTACTATTCCGGGAAGAGCTTCTAATAAAGTTAGTAAACCACAACCTACATTTATTAAAAATAATGTAGTAAAAGAAGATTCAGTAATATTAGTAACATGTACTACAGATGAATTATCAGCAGTAGGTTTTGGTAATAATACTCCAACAGCAATAGCTAATAAAGGATTCTTTATAAACATCGGTAATGAAGCAGCACTAGACTTTACTGTAACATCAGCAAGTTTTTCGGCAGTAATTATATAATTTATGGCTACACCAATAACATGGAATGGAGCTAATTTTAATTGGGATAATAACCCACATACTTGGGATGAAGTTTTATTAGTAATTGAAGTTGTAAAAGCTTTAGGCGGAGGTGGTGTCATAGAAGAAGACATGCCTTGGATGAAAAACCAAGATACTAAAAAACGTCTTGTTAAATTAATTTGTAAAGTTCAAGGTAAAACTATTAGAGAAGAAAAAAAAATCCAAAACTACAAAATTAAAATTTCTGACATAAAATTATTAGCAGAAAAAGTATTAGGCATAGAAGTACTAACAGAAAACATTAAGTTTTAATAATTATTCTATATTTATAACAAAATCTAATTATGTATAAATTATTTACTGATAAATCTGAGCTTTTTGAATGTGATATTAAACTAGAAGGAGCCAGTTTAAGTAAATCATCTGCACGTTTAGTAGTCGAAACATCCGACTACTCTTTACTTTTTAAAGGTGAAATTAATTCTAATGGAAAATGTGAAATTCCCATTAGAAAATTAAAAGGACTAATAGACGAAAATACTACAGGTAATATACGACTAGAAGTAATTGCCGAAGATACTTTTTTTACACCATGGGAAAGTAATTTTGAAGTAGATGCAAGTAAAAAAGTAACTGTTGAGGTTAAATCACAAACAACTAAAAAACCTATAGTAGAAACTAAGGTAAATGTTAAAGTTAAAGATGAAAAACCAACACTTACTGAAAAAGATCACGTAATAAATTTACTTAAATTATTAGTAAAAGAGGATATAAACATAGAAAATATCTCATACAAGCGTAATGCACTAAATAACATAGTAGCAACGTATCTCAAAGAAAACACCGTGAAGAACACAGGTAAAGTTATTAATGGTGTATTAAAAATTCTTGAAAAAGAAAAATAATGGTTATAAATGGCAATCGAGAACTTCGAAGGAAAAAACATACAGGATACTTTTCAAAGGGTAGTCCAAACAGATGGAACTAATCAATTAGCTGATGGAACTGGTTCTATTTTTATTCCAGTATCATCTTCACATGCTATAACATCATCACATGCTTTATTTGCAGTTTCTGCTTCACATGAGATTACGTTTGAATTATCTTCATCATATGCTCAAACTGCTAGTTTTGCAAATAATTTTACAGCCTCAGGCATTATAAGTGCAAGTGGTGATATAATATCAAATAAAATTCACACAAATTTAGTAGCAGGTAAAGTAGATGGATCAGGTATAGTACTAGGATCTGAAAGTGATATTCATGTAACAGCCTCAGGTAATATAAGCGCTAGTGGAGATTTATTAGCAAATAATATAATAGGAACTATTAATGGTGGAAACTTTTAAATTATGGCAGTAGAAACTTTAACAGCAAATACATTAGTAGCAGATAGTGGTACTGTACTTTCTTTTAGTGGAGGAACTTTTGATATAGGTGATTTAAAAGATGGTAACCAAAGTACAGGATTAACAATAGGTTCTAACGATGCTTTTATAGATTTTAGTATAAGTAATCTAGTAGCATCTAGTATAGTTGAAGCCCTTTTTAATGTTACTGTTGTTACAAATGGGGTTAATGAAAAAAATCTAATAGTAATTACTGCTCTTGATCAAACTACTAATTTTTTTCTTAATCCTAGTGGTACAGGAACTTTTACAATTGATATAACTTCGCTTGGTGCAAATAGAATTGCTAATACTAATTTTAGATTAACAGCTGCACAAGCAATTACAAATATATCTGAAATTTCGTTTACTGTAACAAGTCCAGGAAAAGTAACACTAAATTCAGGGTTAATAAAAATAGGATCAGGTAAAATTACAATATAATATATTTATAACATATGGCAAGTACAATAATAATAAAAAATGGAACAGGCTCAGCAGTACCTTCTTCTTTAACACAAGGAGAATTAGCTATTAATGTAGATAATGGTGCTTTATTTTATGGAACATCAGGTTCTAGTAATGCAGTTTCAAGTAGTTTTATATTTACAGAATTAAGTGCAAGTAATATAGTAACACATCTTAATATAACAGCATCAGGCAATATAAGCGCAAGTGGAACTATAACAGCTCTATCAATGTCTGGAGATGGTTCAGAATTAACAAATGTATCTGCTACTTTACCATCAGGTGTAATTTCAAGTTCATTACAAGATTTAGGTAATATAACAGGTTCTAATATAACATTAGATGGTAATAGTTTTACTATGACTAATGCTAATACTCCAACAATTAGATTAAAAGATACAACAAATAACTTTTTTGTAGATCTTAAACAAGCTAATAATTTTGGCATAGAATTAGATGGAAACTCAGTTCAAGACTTTTATATTGCTACAAATGAATATAATGGTACTACCCCGACAACTACTGCTTTATATATGGATGGAGGTGATGGACGACTTTCATTAAATGACCAAAAAGTAAGTATAGATGTACTTGGAAATATATCTGCTTCTGGTACTGTAAGTGCTAGTATACTTCATGCAGCGAGTGGGCAATTAATAGGAGATACAGAAGAAGCTACAAGTCTCTTAGTAACAGGTGAAATATCGGGAAGTCAAATTAGTTCAAGTGGAAATATTAGTGCAACCGGAACTATAACAGGTAATTCAATAGTAGGAACTGTAGGAACAGCAACCCAAGGAACCATTGATCATGACTCATTAGCTAATTTTGTAGCAAACGAACATATAGATCATACATCAGTTACTTTAACAGCAGGTAGTGGTTTATCAGGAGGTGGAGATATTTCTGCTAATAGAAGTCTTGCAGTAGCTACTACTCAAACACATATAACTTCCATTACAAACACAGGTTTAAAAGTAGGTAGAGCTACTGATGACACTTATATTGATTTTGGAACTGATGATAAAATAAAATTAAAACCAGCTAATGCTACAGCTCTAGAAGTTGAAACTACAGGCATTGATGTAACTGGAGAAATAACAGCCTCAGGTAATATAAGTGCAAGTTTAAATTCAAAAATATTTGCATCATCTGCTAGTTTTGGGGGTGCTTCATTTTTACGTTCATTTAATGTAAAGGGAGCAGGTTTAGATGGTAGATTAAATCTTCAAGGTACAGCAGGAACAGATAACCCAGGTATTGAATTTACAGTTAATGATAATACGTCTAGAGCATTAATTAGATTAGATCAAGTTGGTACTAATGGTACAGCTTTGGAATTTTTTACCGAACCTGATGGTGGGGATATTGCAAATACTTTAACAATTGGACATACGGGACATATAACAGCCTCAGGTAATATAAATACAACAGGTAATATAAATGTAACAGGCAGTGTAAGTGCAAGTAATTTTATAGGTGCCCCTATTCAAATAGTTACTCATGCATGGTTTAGTAATCAAACATCTAAATTTCCAGCTGGAGATTTATCCCACCTCATGAATGGTAATTCAAATTTTGGTTGGGCGGATAGAGCATGGAATGATTCAGTTACAAAAACAGAAGTATTTGATAATGATCAACTTAATGGCGTAAATGATCACAATAAAGGTGTTCCTATTCAACATAATGTAACTGATATTCAACTTACGGGTTATATGAGAGCTAGTAATGCATCTGATGTAACTGAAATGAACTATTGGATATTTAAAGGAAATCAAGCTAATGGGTCGGGACCTACTATAACTTTTCTAGCTAGCGCATCAGCTGCTACTGTTGGAACTAATTATAATGAAGTATACATTACAGGTAGTACAGGACTTCAAGCCGATGCAGGAGATCTTATATTTGTATTTGCAAATACTGATGTAGGTGGTACAGGTACAGATAGAAATATAAGAGGAATGTATACAGTAACTGCTAAAATAAGAGAATAATGTCAGACATAAGAACAACAACCGAAGAATTTTCAGTATCAGGTTCACTATCTAATGTAAAGAGTCAAGTAGAATCAACAGAACCAGTTTTTGAATCACAAGAAACAGTTCAATTTTTAGTTAAAAAGATAGATGAACTAATAAAAGAAGTAAATATTCTTAAAAACCAATAATGCCTATAAAAATAAAAAATAGAGACCCTAAAAGAACAGATTTTGCGGCTAATGAAATCATTATTAATCGTAAAGATGGTACTTTATTTTTTAAATCAGAAAAAGAATTACTAAAAATTCAAGGAGATACTGTAGGAACTGTAGAAACAGAAATATCGGCAGACGATAATATATCAGTTCCAGGTACAGGTTCGTTTGGTAGAATAGAAACATTAACAATTTCCGCCTCAACAGGTGATTTTGATGCTTCTACTATAAGAATTGGAGGAGAATCACTTAATAGATCAAACTTAGTAGCATTAAAAGAAGGAAGATCAATTCAAACAACATCTAAAGATTTAGCTGAAGGAGATTCATCAGTAACAAACATTTCAAGAATAGAAGCAGTAATGTCAGTAGATGATGATTCTACTTATACAAAAATGAAAGGTCCTGGAAGAGTAGCGACTTTTGTAAGTGGTACATTATTTCAAGATTTACAAAAAAATTCTCAACAAGGTACAAATTTAGCTAGAATAGGAGATGGTAGCACAAGTTTACTCTTTTCAGGAAGTATTGTTTCTGCATCTATAAATGGTGGGTCTTTCTAATTTACATATATGTATATCCGAATAAAATAATAAGTTATGGCAATACAAAAACAAAAAGTACCTTCTCCTTCAGAAATTAAATCAACACCACAATCTTTTACTCCTGAAGAATTAAATCAACTTAAAGAATTAAGATCAGAAATTGGTCAACTTACGGCTCAAATGGGGCAATTATATATTAATAAGATTAAATTAGAAGAAGCTGAACTTAAATTAAAAAAAGAATTAGTTACAATAGAAAAAAAGGAAACTGATATAGCTAAAACTTTATCAGATAAATATGGTAAAGGAAGTATAGATTTAGTTTCAGGTACATTTACTCCAGTATCTTAATTTTTCAAAATTAACATTATATTTATTGGTGATTAGGTTATAAAACTAATCGCCTATCTTGGTTTGGTTTGCGTCTCTCTTCCATATTTATGACAGAACCAATCAAGGATATAACATACTAAATAATATATAAGATGGCAGAACAAATTATTTCACCAGGTGTTTTTACAAGAGAAAACGACCTTTCATTTTTACCTGCTGGGGTCCAAGCAATTGGAGCAGCAGTTGTTGGACCTACAGAAAAAGGACCAGCATTTGTACCTACGGTAGTAAGAAGTTTTTCAGAATACCAAAGAAGATTCGGATCTAATGATACAGAAACTTATGTTCCACAAACAGTTAGAGAATATTTAAAGAATGCTGGATCAGTTACTGTAACAAGAGTATTAGGAGGAAGCGGATATACATTTGCAAGTGCAACTAATCAAATGATAGCATTAGTTATTACTAGCTCAGTAAGTGCAGCTGAAAATGTACTACTAGGTGTAGTTTATCCTTCTAAAAATACAGGTACTCCTGATTTAAGTCTTTCTATTTTATCAGGTTCTGGTACTTTAGCTTCACCTTTAGAACAAGATTTTGATCAAAACTTTAATTTTATATTAAGTGGTTCAACTGGGGGAGCTGCGCTAACAGCGGGTACACAATTTTCTGCCTCCTTAAATCCTGCTAATTCAAATTATTTATTTAAACAATTAGGAAGCTCAGCTGACAACAGCAAAAGTGGTGTAACTGCTTACGCTGGAACTCCTGGATACACTTATATTAATTTTAAAACAATTCAAACAAATATAGCAAGTGCAACTGCAGAAGTAGCACAAGTTACATTTCAAGATGCGGTTTTTGCTACAGCAAGTCTTGATCATATAGCTGACAACGCAACAAGAACTATTGTTTTAACAGACGCTGATGGAGAACAATTTACACTAGTATTTAGTGGTTCTGGTTTTAATGCTGGTACAGGTGGTATAACGGGTTCATTAGTTGGTATGGATATGAGTGGATCAACAGAATCTAGTACGCACGCATTAGGTGCAGGGAATGCATATGATACAATTTCAGGTTCTAGTTTAGGTGCTATTTTAGTAACAGCAGTAAATTCTATAACGGGATCATCTGATAATACAAAATCATTTTCTGCTTCAGTAGATAGTACGGGTTTAATTGTAACTATAACTTATAATGAACCAGGAAATGCAACTAACATAATTAATAATTTTGGTTCTGAAAATGCTGATACTACAGCATCTGTATCAGTTACTACTCAGGGAGGAATTACAGGATATTCAGTAGCTAGTGGTGATCACGTTATGGTAGTTACTCAATCAGCTGATATAGTATTTAGTGGAGAAATAGGCCAATCAGAAGGATATGGATATGCTTCTACACCATTTATTACTACACAGTTTTTAGATGCTAATAAAACAACAAAAGAATTATTTAAATTCCATACACTAGATCATGGTAAACATTTATGTCATGATTATAAAATTTCAATTGCTAATTTAAGAGAACCAAGTAATATTGATGGAGTTGAACAATACTCTACATTCTCTGTTATAGTTAGAAGAACAAACGATAAAGATAAAAACCCAGTTATTTTAGAACAATTTAATAACTGTAATTTAGATCCAGATTCACCAAATTATATTGCAAAAGTAATTGGAGATAGATACCCACAATATAATGATACACTAGCAAAAGTAGAACTACTTGGAAATTATCCAAATATTTCAAATTTAATTAGAGTTGAGGTAGCAGCAGCAGTAGCTTCTAAAGGTCTTTCACCTAAAATGTCTCCAAAAGGATTTAAAGCAGTAAGAGATACAATCAACACAGCTTCATTTGCTACTAATTTTACATTCCCTTCAGCATCATACGAAGGAAATCAAGTAGTAGGAAGCGATTATAGCTCTAAAGCATTTTTAGGATTTAAATTTATTGATAAAGAACCAGATAATGAAGCTTTCTTACAACCATTACCAGATAATAATCAGGCTAATGTGTCAGGTGATTTTAATGTTGAAAACTATTCAGGTCACCCAAGCTCATCATTATGGGTAGGTTCATTAAGTGCTTCTCTTGATACAACAGGAACCACAGGACCAACAGCTAATCAGTTAAAATTCACAGTGCCTTTCCAAGGTGGTGATGATGGTATAGCTCCTTATACTGTAAAATTCACAGGTGGTGAAACAGCAGTAGCATCAGATATGGATTCAACATATACAGCAGGAACTAACCTATATGGATTTGATTTAAGTGGAACTGATAAAAATGGATATAAGGCATATAAAAAAGCATTAGATATTCTTTCAAATCAAGACGAATACGACATTAACATGTTAGTGTTACCAGGTGTTATTAAACAAATTCATAATTCTGTAACAAATGCCGCTATTGATATGGCAGAAGGAAGAGGAGATGCATTTTATGTAATGGATTTAACAAGATTAGATGCATCTGTAAATACCGCTGTTAATACAGTAGATGGATTAGATACTAATTATGCTGCTGTTTATTATCCATGGGTTAAAGTTACAGACTCTAGAAGTAGACCAGTATTAGTACCACCATCAGTAATTGTACCAGGAGCAATAGCTGCTTCAGATAGAATTGCTGCAGAATGGTTTGCACCAGCAGGTTTAAATAGAGGTGTACTAGGAAATGTACTAGAAGCTAAAATTAGATTAAACCAAGCTGAAAGAGATACATTATATGATAATAAAATTAATCCAATAGCTACATTCCCAGGAACTGGAGTTTGTATTTGGGGTCAGAAAACACTACAAGAAAGATCAACAGCATTAGATAGAATTAATGTTCGTAGATTATTAATTTCACTTAAGAAATACATTGCAAGTTCTTCAAGATACCTAGTATTTGAACAAAATACATTACAAACAAGAACAAGATTCCTAAATATAGTAAATCCATATCTAGAATCAGTACAACAAAGACAAGGATTATACGCATTTAGAGTGCAAATGGACGAAACCAATAACACACCAGATGTAATTGATAGAAACCAATTATTAGGCGCTATTTACTTACAACCAACTAAAACAGCCGAGTTTATAGTACTAGACTTTAATGTATTACCTACGGGAGCTACATTTGATGGTAGTGGAGGAACTGGTGGCGGTGGAGCTACAGGAGGTGGTGGAACTGCTGGTGGTGGCGGAGGCTATTAAGAAAAACTTAAAAGGATTATATTTATAATAGAACAATAAAATAATATAAAAGATGGCAATATTAGAAACAAATGACATGTTTTTCACAGCATTCGAACCTAAATTACAAAATAGGTTTCTAATGGAAATTGATGGTATCCCAGCATACCTGATTAAAAAAATTGATAGACCAAGTATTACGTTTGGAGAAGTAGTTCTTGATCATATTAACGTGAAAAGAAAAATTAAAGGAAAAGCTAACTGGGATAATGTTACAGCTGAACTTTATGATCCAGTAACACCTTCAGGTGCACAAGCAGTAATGGAGTGGGTTCGTTTAGGACATGAATCAGTTACAGGTAGAGATGGTTATTCTGATTTCTATAAAAAAGATCTTTATATTAGAACTTTAGGACCAGTAGGTGATGTTGTTGAAGAATGGATTTTAAAAGGTGCATATTGTCAAAATGCAAACTTTGGATCTATGGATTGGACATCTGATTCACCAGCAAATATTTCAATGACTATAGTAATGGATTATGCCATCTTAAACTACTAATAGTTAAATTATATTAAAAGAAAAGCGCCTTTTTGGCGCTTTCTTTATTCTACATATATGTATATCCGAACTAGTTTTAATTAAATAACGTTATGGAACAAAAACACCAATTTCCGGCTGAAGAAGTCACACTACCCTCAAAAGGTTTACTTTATCCAGAAGGATCTTCATTAAGAAAAGGAATCATAGAAATGAAATATATGACTGCTAAAGAAGAAGATATCCTTACTAACCAAAACTTAATAGCAAATGGTACAGTAATAGATAAACTATTACAAGCATTAATTATTTCACCTATTAATTATAATGAACTATTATCAGGTGATAAAAATGCAATCTTAATTGCTGCTAGGATATTAGGTTATGGTTCTGATTATTCGTTTACTTATAGGGGAGAAGAAGTCAATATTGATTTATCAGAAGTTAAAGATAAGCCTTTAGATGAATCCTTAGTAGTAGATGGTAAAAATGAATTTAAATTTACTTTACCTGTATCTGAAAAAGAAATTACTTTTAAACTTTTAACACATGGTGATGAAATTGCTATAGAAAGAGAATTAAAAGGATTAAGAAAAATCAACAAAAATGCTTCTAATGAACTATCTACTAGACTAAAACATATTATTTTATCTATAGATGGCGATTATGAAAGTAAAACAATTAGAAATTTTGTAGATACTGAATTTTTAGCTAAAGATGCACGTGAATTAAGAAATTATATTAAAGAAATCCAACCTAGTGTTGATCTATCATACGATTATGAAGATGCTAGAGGGAATATTACAAAAATAGATATTCCTGTTGGTGTTAACTTTTTTTGGCCTGACGCCACAATATAGGAAGAATATATTTGACCAAATACATGATCTAGTATACCATGGTGGTGGTGGATTTATATACTCAGAAGTTTATAACATGCCTATTTGGTTAAGAAAATTCCACATTCATAAAGTAAGTGAATGGAATAAAAAACGAAATGAAGAAATGAAAAAAGCTCAAAAAGGTAATTCACAGCCTTTAGGAAAAGCTATGGGACCTAACATAAGTCCCTCTTCAACTTATAATTTTAAAAAGTAAAAGGTATCATAGATACCTTTCTTTTTTTCATATTTATTATTGAATAATACTATTATATGTTAAAAAATTATCCATATAGAGATCAAGACGCTGGTGGTACTGGTGGACCTGTAGATAGAGAAGCTTTAAGAATTTTAAGAGACCAAAATGAAGTCCTATTCCAAATCTTAGGTAATACTAGACAAAGAACAGAAGCACAAAAAGAATTTGCTTCTCTAAATAATGATATAACTAAACAAATAAAAGACCAACTACTTCTTAAAGAAACAGATGTTGCCCTAGATCAAACAACGGTTAGATCAAAGGAAGAATTAGCTAAAAAATTAGCTCAAGCAAAAGTAGCTCAAATGCAACTAGCTGAAGCTGCAAAAAGTGCGGGCGAAGATGAAAAGAAACTCGCAGCTGAAAAGATTAGATTTGCACAAACTCTAGAAAAAGAATTAGAGGACGAAATGAACCTAAGAGAAGATATTGATAAGAGAATGGGTCTCTTAGATAATATAGCTGCTTTTATAAAAGATCTTCCAGGTGTAGGAGCTGCTGCTGGAAAAGTTATAGATCAAATATTAAAAGACCAAGAAAATGCTATAAAAGATAATCAAAATAGAACCATAGCATTTTTAGGTTCACTAAAAAATGCAGCATCTGAATTTGCAAATTCATTTTTAGCACAAGCAGCACTTATAGGGGGTGCTGTGTTATCTTTAGATAAAAGAGTAGCTGAACTTCAAAGAAAACTAGGTATATCTGCTCAAGAAGCAGCAAATTTAGGAATAAAAGCAGCAGAGGCCACAGGAGCTATAGGAGTTAATAGTTTAGATACTCAAGAAGCTTTAATCAATATAAACGATCAATTAGGTATAGCTGCAACTTCTTTAAGAGCTGATGTAGTAGGTGAAATGGCTAAACTAGCCAAATTTACAGATTTATCAGCAGAGGCACAAGCAAATTTTGCTTTACAAGCTCAAATTTCAGGTCAAAACGCAGAAATGCTAACTGATGAAACTAGGGCAGCTGTTTTACAAGTTGAAAAAGAATTAGGAGTTAGACAAGATATAAATAAAGTACTAGATGAAGCTGGTAAAATAACAGGACAAATAAGAGCAAATTTAGGATTCAATATACAAAATATAGCTCGTGCAATATCTGTTACTAAAAGTTTTGGTATCAGTTTAGCAGAAGTAGCGGGTATTAGTAAAAATTTATTAGATTTTCAATCATCTATAACTGCTGAATTTGAAGCTGAATTATTTATAGGTAAAAATCTAAATTTAGAAAGAGCCAGATTATTTGCATTAACAGGAAATTATGAAGGCTTAACTAAAGAAATAGCAGCAAATGCAGGATCAGCACTTGAATTCGCTAAAATGAATGTTTTACAACAAGATGCATTAGCTAAATCTTTAGGAATGAGTGCAGACTCGCTAGGTGATATGTTATTCAAACAAGAAGGATTTGCATCATTAGCTCAACAAGCAAGAGATGCTGGAGAGAAAGAATTAGCAGCAATGTTTGAAAGAAGAGATTTACAACAACAATTCAATGATCTAGTAATGCAATTAAAAACAATATTTGTTGATTTAATGACACCTCTTTTACCCCTATTAGAAGGATTTTCTAATTTAGTTCAAAATAGTGAAACATTTAGAAATAATTTAAAAATTATAGCAGGTATAGGTTTAGGTTTATTAGTAGCTAATATGACAAGATTAGCAATAAGCTCTATATTAGCAGCAGCTGCTACAGGAGGTATTCCTGGAATAATCTTTGGTTTAGTAGCCGCAGGAGCCGCAGCAACTATAATATCATCAGCTATAGGAGGGGGTGCATCTATGACAACTCCTGAAGCCCCAGCAAGTGCTGTACCCGGATCATTACCTGGTTCTACAAATAGTAAGGGTGTAGAGGATAAATTAGATGAATTAATATCAGTAAATAGAACAAATAGAACAATAACCGCAGATAAATTTGCTCAAAGAAGTATTTATTCTGATGGTAAAAGTGACCAAACAGCTTTTAGCTAGTTATATTTATAATAAACATTAAAAACATAAAATTATGAGTTTAGTAGAAAAAACATCACTATTTGATAGAAATCAAACAGGAGTAGAAGGCAGTATAGTAGGAACAAATGCACCCGGGGATGGAGCATATTTTAGAAACTCAGGACAATCATCTTCACCTTTTTTAGTAGAAGATCATTTAAAAGAATTATTAATTAATTCTGTCCAGGGACAATTTTCATCTTACCAGCCATCAATCCATGATTTAAATGGAGAAGAGCCCCAAAAATATTTAGATAATATGCCAACCTAATATTTATGGCATTAACTGATTTACTTACAAATCCTAATTCCTATAATTTAGGAAATGGTGGTCCCTCTAAAGGTATTACCTACATCCCTAATCAAAACTCTTATCAATTTAATAAGAGAGTTGAGTGGGATATTACTGATCCAAATGCTAATCCTACTTTTTTAATAGGCCAAGATCATAAAAATCCTGGAGTAATAGATGGATTAATATTAAGGGGAGGAATAACAACAAATATAGATAGAAGGGAAATAGATATAAGAAGAATCACTAACTTTTTACAATCACCTACAGGAGATCAGTTTCTTATAAGACAAGCAGCATTACAGTTATTAAATACACAACCTAACCAACGTGTTTTTAATGCTGGAGTTAGTTTAATAGCCCAAATAGCAGCTTCTGGTCTATCTAATTTTAAAAGAGCAGGATTACTTGCAACTCCCGTAGATTCAAAAGGATTAAATGTAGATATCTCTTTACCTTTTGGGTTAGGTAGTATAGGATTAGGAGGTGATTATGTAAGTACATTTAGTAATGATGAAAAATTAATAACTAATTTTAATTTAGGAGACCCTGGAGCTGATATACCATTAACGGGGTTAGCTAAATTAGCAGATACTATACTTGGGATAAAAAAATCTAAAAATCCTAAAGATTATGCTGCGGGTAATATAAAAGATAATTTTACTAAATTAGATAAAATCAATTTATTAGATGTAGTAAGATCGGGTCCAGATGGAGAGTTACCAGATGAAGCGGCATACTATGCTAAAGACATGGTAAATTTTAGATTTGAAGTTATAGATCAAGACAATATAGGAGAAACAGATTATATAATTTTTAGAGCATTTATAGATAGCTATAGTGATGATTTTAGTGCTAACCACAATACAGTAAAGTATAATGGTAGAGCAGAAGAATTTTACACATATAATAGTTTTAAAAGAAGTATATCAGTGAGTTTTAAAATAGCAGCTCAATCAAGACATGACATGTATCCATTATATAGAAAATTAAATTATTTAGCGGCCCAAACAGCTCCTAGTTATTCTAGTAGTGGAAGGATAAGAACCCCCTATATGAAACTTACTATGGGTGATTACTTTAATAAGTTACCTGGTGTTCTTACAAATTTAAGTGTTGGTTGGCAAAAAGATTATGTTTGGGAAATAGCTTTAGATAAATTCCAAAAAGGAACAGCTACAGATGAAGAAACAGGAGAAACATCACCTACTTTAATAGAAAATACTAATGCTAAAGATAAACATATGTTAGTTTTACCTCATGTTTTAGATGTAACTATTAATTATCTACCAATTCATACATTTACTCCAAGTAATGACTTTAGAAACCCATTCTTAGGAATAGAATATTGGTTAAGTAAAAATCGTCAATCAGCAGGATCAGAAGCTCTTAATCATGATTTCTTTTTAAATATGCCTACTTTTAATAAAATAGAAACTAAAAAAGCAGGTCCTATAGAAAACAAAACTGAACGACCACCTCTGCAAAAAGCAATATTAGTAGATGATAGTATAGGAGACGCTGTTTCTCCTACTGACCCTAATACTATAGGATAAAATGAGAGATAGATTAAAATATATAGCCCAAAATACAAATAAAAAAAGGAGATCTTATAGAATAATAAAATATCCTAACATACCTTTATCCGTAAATGATATATATGTTATAACAACAGCTGGTGATAGACTTGACTTACTAGCTAATCAGTTTTATAGTGATGTTAGATTATGGTGGGTTATAGCTACAGCCAATAGAGACATAGTAAGAAAAGATAGTTTAGGTTTAAAACCAGGATTAGAAATTAGAATTCCTAGTAATATAAACCAAATTATAAAAGATTTTGAAAAAGTAAATAAAAGTTATTAAAATGGGTACTACATTAGGTATATATGAACCATTTAAACCATACGTAAAAAAGCAATTAGAAGTTAGAAAAAATCTAATGGAAAATTCAGATTCTTTACGTAACGAAGAATTTTATGCTTATACTGTTGAAAAACGTTGTGTTATCACAATGGCTTCTGGAGTTGATTTACGAGAAAGTGCTAAGGATGATTTTTTAGAAGAAGATGAAAAAGAAAAAAAGATAGGTAGTGGTTTAGCAAGACAATATATTTTACAAGGAGGAACCCAACATTATAATAGAGAAGGAGGATTTGCGGGACAAAGAGAAGGATTTACTACTTTAGACGAAGAGGATGATAGAAATAGAGGTTTTTCTTATGGTGATAAAAACATTAGATCTAACCCTGATGATGATTTTGGTATAGTTCCTATGCCTGGTATTATAGACGCTACTATAGCTACTAAATCTGCTGAAGGAGCACTTAGAGAGGCTACAGTAAATTTTGTTTGTCATAGTAGGAGACAATTAAGTGTATTAGAAACTTTATACATGAGAATTGGATTCCCCCTATTACTAGAATGGCAATGGTCACCTTATATAGATAATGATGGTAATAAACAAACAGCTGAAGCAACTGTACTAGATGAATTTTTTAATCCTGATTCTGATTTTGATAAATTAAATACCAAAATAAAACAATATAAAGAAGCCTCAGGTGGAAATTATGATGGGTTTGTAGGTTATTGTAAAAACTTTTCTTTTAAAGCTCGAGAGGATGGTGGTTATGACTGCCAAACAGAAATAATGGCACAAGGAGATTTAATAGAAAGATTAAAAATAGGAAAAGAAATATTACAATATGATATTAGAACAACTGATAATCGTGCTTTAACTAAAATTGAAATAATGGATCAACTTTTACTATACTTAAGATCTATTAAAAAAACAGCATACTTTGCAGAAAATGAACCAGATGTAAGAACACTAGGGGGATCATTTGTAACAGAGAGTGATAAGGGTCTTGATCCCATAGGGTTTTATAGAAAAAGAAAAGAAAGATATTTAAAATTTTATAATGAGCTGTTTGCAAATGGTCAAATTAGCCAAACAGCGTATGATCGAGCTGTATCAGATTATGAATATAATACTGGTCTTTCTACAGTTGATCCTAATCAATTTACAGATCCATCTTTTCGAATAACTTCTACATATAATGTAGGATCAAAAGAAAACCCTTATTATATTCTATTTGAGAATTTACAAAATTATCAATCTAATAAATTATATTTAGAGGCTTATAGTAAAATAGAAGATTTATATCTAGATATTATAAAGGGAAATAAATTACCCGAAAGCGAAGAATTAAATGATGAGGTTATAGGTAGGGGATATAGAACATTTTTAGGAGGTACTATACTAAAACAAGTAATCAAATATAATGATGTTGATACTACTGATCTTGAACAAACTTCAGGAGAAAACATTTATAATCGAAGAGGATATGATAATAATATATACGTAAGATGGGATTTATTATGTCAGATAATAAACCAACTATGTACAGATCAATATAAAGAAGGTAAGCCTATAATGGAATTATCTTATATGAATGATGGAGCCTTAACATACGCATTAGGAGAAAAAAGAAAAACAATAGATATAAGAGGTGAAATATTTGATAGTATTACAGTAGATGAGTCTATTCCCAAAGAAGAAGTTATAGAAAAACACTTTTATGTACCTTATTCTGCCCCAGATGAACTAGAAACAGCAGATCCCGTAAATCTTATTTTTAACCAAACAAATAGGTCTAATCAGAATGTACCTTATGATGAAGGACCAACTCCAATGGTAGTAGATAATTTAAGTAGTCAAACTAATGAAAGAGATGGTAAAAATACGGGTAAACGTCATCCCTTATTAGGACATAGCTACGATTACGAAGTGTGTTTACTTCCTCACATGAAATTTTTTGATAAATTAAATGCATTTGATCCCGATATATTTGATGGGCAAGATAATGAACATATGGTACAATTTACTAATCAATTTTCACATCTACCTCTTACTTCTTATAATAATATTTTTCATTATCCTGATAATCCAAAAAATAATATAGGCTATATTTATTTTAATTTAGATTATATAATAAAAGAATATGTAAATATGAGATTTGTTTCAACTAAAAATGAATCTATAGAAGATACAACAACACCTAGACTTAATCAAGATTTTGGGTTATATGATTTTGTTAAACAAATATGGGACGGAGTAAATGATGCCTGTGCTGGATACTATAATTTTGATGTAACAACTGAACATGAAAGACCCCATATAGTAAAAGTAATAGAAAAAACTTTTAATAATAAAATTGATAACCCTGAAGATTTATTTGAATTTGACCCACAATCATTAAATTCAATAACTCGGGATTTTGTTTTTGATTCTTCTATAACTAAAGATTTTGCCTCAGCTGTATCTATAGCTGCCCAAGCACCTAAAGAAGAAAACTCTTTAGAAGTTATGACTTTTAAAGCCTTTAATAAAAATGTAAAAAATAGATTTACATCGTCCGAAATAGATTTAGAGTATAAAAACCAAGTAGACCAAGATGCAAAATTTAATATGCAACAAGATGTAAATAGATACGTAAATCTTTGTTATGCTGTATCTGAATATATAAAAAGATTAGCAAACGCAGATGTTTCACCTTATTTTGATGGAGATGGGACTTATAGAAATGTATTAACTGCTAATGAAGCTAAATTATATGTTCAAGAATTAGAAGAATTAAGAATTAGCATATTACAAAGACACCCATTATTAGATAAGGATGGTAATGAAAATCCTTTAGGAAAGGTTGGTCATTATAGAAATACTACATCTATTAAAAGAAATATGGTAGTTCCTCTTAATTTTACAGTAAAAATGGATGGTATAGGAGGAATTTTACCTCGTCAAGTTTTTAAAATTAATCCACAAAGATTACCTAAAGCATATGAAAACTCTAAAATTTCTTTTATTGTTTTCCCTGAATCACAAACAATAAACTCGGCGGGAGATTGGACTGTAGAATTTACTGGTCAAATGGTTCACGATAATAGTGAAACAGATTATAATATATATATGGACCGTGAAGGAGAAGGAATAAACAATGATGGAACTAATCCCTATGATGGTAATTTTATTCCTAAAAGAAAAGGTGAAAAATTAGATAATATAGATAAGGCAATAGAAGGATTACCAGGACCTGAAAACATTATAAATTCTTCAATATGGGCAAACCCCGTTGACCATCCAGTAGTAATAAACTCTCCATGGGGTAGAGAAAGACCAGATGGTGATCCTAATAGAAGACACACAGGGGTAGATATTAGAGCAAGTGTACAAGGAATAGCAGGAGATCCTATTGGATCTGCGGCTGCAGGAACAGTTATTTCAACAAAAGAATCTCTTTCTGGGTGTGGTAATGAAGTAACGATTGAACATATTATAAATGATAAAGAATTTAAAACAAGATATTGCCATTTAGATATTATTACTGTACAAATAGGTGATGTAGTTGAAAAGCAACAACGTATAGGTATTATGGGTGATAGTGGAGATGCTGAAGGTGTACATTTACATTATGAAGTTTATGATAATTCTCCTAATCCTAGTTGGTGGCAAACATTATCTAATGGAAAAGTAAATAGTAGAGGAGCTACATCAACAACTGATCCTTGTAAATTTTTACATGATACACAACAAGAAGGAAATATATTTGTTTAAAAATGCCGTATATACCATTATCTAAAATATCAATTAAACACACAACTGGAGGTCTACTAAAATTTGCTTCTAATGGAAAATCCTATGCAGGGCCCTATATTAAAGTTAATAACGGAAAATACTATGCAGGAACCAGCAATACAAGTATAGGGCCTGAACTTGTATTAGATACAATTTCACATATAGAAGGTGATAAACCTTTTGGTTCTACTAAAGAGGTTTTAAAATATAGCTTATTAAAAAAAGATATTAGAAAATTTTTAGAAGACATAAAACCAGTCCCTGTTGTAAAAAACACCCCCACAGAACTTGATTATGAAGCTGGAGTATATAAAAGATTTTTTTCAAAAAGAGTAAATGGTAATAACTATCTTGAAATAGATAGAGATACTTATAACTCAATTATAAAAAAAGACGGTAAATATGATCATAATTTATATAATGTGGGAGCTATAAATTGGTATATTACAGGAAATGATGTACAT
>VTLG01008839.1_pt1 | contig 27067 bp, 26 predicted proteins | sample 4694571 | NCBI WGS metagenome assembly VTLG01 (sample SAMN12604809, study PRJNA352737) | marine metagenome | biome: ENVO:00000447; feature: ENVO:00000209|ENVO:00000569|ENVO:01000036; material: ENVO:00002151; isolation source: viral sequences binned using virsorter ...
GCATATGGCTTACCTCTATGGGAGTCAGCACCATGGCTTTTAATCTCAACGGCTTTAACTTCAACCAATCAGTGGTTGATGCAAGCGGTCGTGTGGTTCCCACCTGGGCTGACGTGCTCAACAGGGCAAACTTAGGCATGGAAGTAATGCATGAGAGAAACGCACACAATTTCCCACTTGATTTAGCTTAGGCGGCTCGTATGTCGATACAGTAGAAGCCACCTCAATCCACGTCCGTTCATTCTCTTTTGAGAACGCATGAAACCACAGCATGGAACGGGGTTGTGGTACTGGAGATTTACAATGACTGTAAAACTAAGGTATCGTGGTATTGAGTACACAAAAACTTTTAAATAACTCATGAAAAAAATTGCACTAGCTCTAGCAGCAACTTCATTTGCTTCTGCTCCTGCAATGGCTGGCGTCTATCTTAACGCTGAGTCAAACGCATCCTACTCTGGTACAGATTATACTTCAACCACAACTGATCTACACATAGGCTACGAAGGTGACGTAGGTAAGCTTGGATACTATATTCAAGGTGGACCTGCATTCACTGCAGCTGATGGTGTAGATGGTACATCAAATCTATCTGGTAAAGGCGGACTATCCGTAGCAGCATCAGAGAAACTAGATGTATATGGTGAAGTATCATTCGCACAAGTAGATGATGCTGATAACACTTATGGCACTAAGATAGGTGCTAAATATAAATTCTAAAATCTAATTATGGCTCATCAATCATCTAAGGTGAAAGCTCATGTAACGAGTTACTCACCTGTAGCACATCACAATAAACCCGAGGAACATCCTGATACGAATCCTAGTGATATACAACCACCAGGTGTTGATGAGGAGGTAGATTATAACTCTCTTGAAGAAGCTCTTACAGGAGGTTAATGGATTATGGTTAGGGGTCTTCGGACTCCTAGCTATTTTCTGTATGATAGAAGTAATGCACGTACACTATCATGAAAAAGCCGCACCTCATTGTGCAAGCGAACTTAGTTTAGCGGTAAAACTATAGTCTTCCAAACTATTGTCATCGGTTCGATTCCGATAGTTCGCTTTGGCTTTGGCCCAGTAAGCTGGATACCCTTAGCCGTCTAGACGGTGGGAAAGACCACAAACAAATGATCAAAAAATTTTGCATGCAAGAAAGTATATATTAAATTTTATCCAATTAAATGGCACATCAAAATGATGCTAACAATACCTCACTCACTTGGGGAGGTGTTGCAGCTAATAAGGGTACTCCTGATGCGACTACTACAGCGCATAGAAGAGCCCTTTATCTTAAGCTATTTAGTGGAGAGCTATTCAAAGGATTCCAACGCAATACAATTGCAAGGGATCTAATTACCAAGCGTACATTGAAGAACGGACGTTCATTACAGTTCATCTTCACTGGCCGTACTAACAGTGAGTTCCATGTCCCAGGACAGAACATACTAGGTAATACTGATGGTGCTCCACCAGTAGCAGAGGTTACAATCGAATGCGATGACCTCTTAATCTCAAGTGCATTCGTATATGAGCTCGATGAGACTCTTGCACACTATGATTTGAGGGGTGAGATCTCTCGCAAGATCGGTTATGCACTAGCCGAAAACTATGACAGAAGAATCTTCCGTGCAATAACCAAGGCCGCACGTCAAGCATCTCCTATTCAGAAGACAAACTTCCTAGAGCCAGGCGGAACACAGATCCGTGTTGGTGCTACTGCTGAAGGTTCTGATGCTTATGTCCCTGCTAACTTAGTAAACGCCTTCTATGATGCAGCTGCTGCACTAGATGAGAAAGGAGTTAGTCAAGAAGGACGTGTAGGTGTACTAAACCCACGTCAGTACTATGAGTTGATCCAACAAGTTGGTGATAACGGACTAGTAAACAGAGACGAGCAGGGTGACTCACGTCAGAGTGGTCAAGGTATCGTTGAGATTGCAGGCATTAAGATCTACAAGTCAATGAACATTCCATTCTTCGGACGCTTTGGTACTAAGTATGGTACTGGTTCTGGTACAACTGTAACAGGTGTAACTGATCCTGGTAATACTGGTTCCTTCGTTAGTGAAGACATGGGTAACCAGGCAGAATCTGCTTCTGGTGCTCCTGATGGACAACGCACAGTTAACGACTACGGTGAAGGAAACAAGTTCGACAACTCTTGTGGACTTATCTTCCAGAAAGAAGCCGTTGGTTGTGTAGAGGCAATTGGTCCTCAAGTACAAGTAACAAGTGGAGATGTATCCGTGATTTATCAGGGAGATGTTATCCTCGGACGCTTGGCTATGGGTGCTGCACCTCTTAACCCAGCTGCTGCTGTTGAATTGATTGCAGGTATTGCTCCAAACACTGGAGTTGCACAGGCATTCTAACCACTATATTATTCATATGGGGGACTTCGGTTCCCCTTTTTTTATTCATAAAACTTTATGGCTTCCACAACTATTGATACCGATACCGAACTATCCGCTGTAAATGCAATACTGGGAGCTATCGGTCAATCACCTATAACAACATTAGGTAATCTAACTAAGTCCACAGATAGCGATGGTAATAATGAGACGGTAGTATCTTATGATAATCCTGAGGTTGCATTTGTATATAACTTATTAAGAGATGCTAACATAGATACACAGAATGAGGGTTGGCATTTTAATATAGAAAAAGGTGTATCATTTACACCAGATGGTAATGGACAAATAGCCATTGCTAATAATGTCTTAAAGCTAGATGTTACAGACGGCTGGACTCACAGAAACTATGATGTTGTAAAAAGAAACGGTTATTTATATGACAAGTATGACCATACTGATGATTGGTCAGATGTAACAAGTATAAGTTTAGATGTTGTATATCTAATTGCATTTGAAAATCTACCTAGTGTGTTTCAAAGATATATAATATATAGAGCTTCACGTCAAGCTGCTACACAATTAATAGCAAATCCTCAATTAGTAAAACTACTAGGACAACAAGAAGGTATGGCTAGAGCTGCATGTATGGAGTATGAATGTAATCAAGGTAACCCTACAATGTTTGGTTTCCCTGAAGATACTGTATACCATACATATCAACCATGGAGAAATCTTAGACGATAATGGCAAGCATTACACAAAACATCCCTGCTTATGCTGGGGGCATGTCTGAACAACCAGACTACAGAAAGTTTGGAGGACAAGTAAAGAGTATAGTAAATGGTATACCAGATATAATTACTGGTTTATATAAGAGACCTGGCTCCAAAAGAATAGGAACAACAACATTAGATGGTGTTGAAGCTACTGGCTCTTGGTTTCATTACCATAAAAGTGAAGACGAAGGTTCTTATGTAGGACAAGTAGACGTTGATGGTGACATAAGAATCTGGAAGGCATCTGGTCTTGGAGCAGGTGCTGCACAAACTATAGTATATAGTACTGATAATGGAGGAAGTGAAGGTGCTACTAAAACATATTTAACAAGTGCCTCTTCTCCTAAAAATACAGAAGACTTACAATTCATTACTATTAATGATGTCACCTTTATTAATAATAGGTCTATAGCTGTAGAGACTACAGGTACAACAACTGCTAGACCAGATACAAATTTTGCTTATGTTGACTTATTAAGAACAGAGAATGGTAGGCAATATAGTTTAAATATAGCTACACCTGCAGCCACAGCTGATGATAATCTTAAAGTTGCTACAAGAGTAAAAGTAGCAAGTGATAATTTATCTGAAGTCCAAGGTACAGGTCACTGTCCAGGTATAGGTACTCAAGTTTTTTCTGTAGATTCAGTTGTAGAGCATACAATACCAACCAGTGCTGTAGCTAGTGATGTAATAACCAAAGCAAATCATGGTTGGACTAATGGTACTGCAGTAAAATACTATAACGGTGGTGGTGGTGACATGACCAACCTTAGTAATAATACTGTATATTATATAGTCGGAGCAACTACAAATACCTTTCAAGTAGAAGCTAGTGTAGGCGATGGTGCTAAAGCTGTAGGTACAGGTACAGGTAATAATGCTCAATACTTCACTACATTAACTGGTAATATAATATCCGTTACTAATGCAGCTGGTAATAGAGTAGCTGATACATCAAGAAAGAACTTAATATTCAGACTTACAACTGTAGGTCAGCAGGGCCATGCTGGTTATGCTAGTGATGATAACAGACCTTTCTTTAGATGTACATATAATAGACAAATACGTTTACTACATGGTGGAGAAGGTTGGGAAGAAGGAGATAAAGTAAAAGTACAATTAGATTCAGCTCAAACTACTTATGAGTATGATGTTGAAGTTGAAAAGATTGAAACTAATGTTGTTAAAGCTGATGTTAAAGCAGTAAGACCAGAGCCTACACCCTTCGATGCTGATACAGCAGTAACAGCTGATCAAATTCTAGGAGGTATATTAGCAGAATTAAGTGGAGTAACTATAGGCGGTAATGCTTTAAATGCTAGAATTATAGGTAATGGTTTATATTTATCTTGTGCTTCAGCTTTTAATGTAGAAGCAGGAGAGAAAGATTTAATTAAAATAATGCAGGCTCAAGTTAATGATGTTACTGATTTACCTAATCAATGTAGGCATGGTTATATTGTTAAGGTAGCTAATGATAGGATGTCAGATGAGGATGATTACTACTTAAAATTTGAAGGTGAGAACGGTAATGATGGTACAGGTACATGGACAGAGTGTGCAGAACCTGGAATAGTATTAGGATTTAATGATGGTACTATGCCTCACACTATTCAAAGAACAGGTTATAATAGTACAACAGGAGTAGCTACCTTTACTGTAGGTCGTTATGATTACGAAGACCGTAGAGTAGGTGATGGTAATACTAATCCATTACCGAGATTTATACAAAAAGATGGTGTTACTTTTATTGGTAAAATAAATAAAGTACTTTTCTTCCGTAATAGAATAACCTTCCTTTCAAATGAATATGTTATATGTTCTAGACCTGGTTCAGCAGCTAAACCTGACTTCTTTGTAGAATCTGCATTAACTGTTGGTACAAATGATCCTATAGATATAGCTAGTACATCTACTTTCCCGTCAGATTTATTTGATGGTATAGAAACAACTGCTGGACTAGTTGTCTTTAGTACAAACCAGCAATTCTTATTAGCATCAGATGATACTACACTTACTCCAGATACTGCTAAATGTAAATCAATAGCAGTCTATAATTACAATAAAAATATAGCACCAATATCATTAGGAGTTACACAAGGGTTTGTAGATAACTCTGGTAAGTATAGTAGATTCATGGAGATGTTTGGTGTCTCAAGAGAGAAAGAGCCACAAGTAGTAGAGCTTAGTAAAATTGTACCTAGCTTATTAGATAAAAATATAGATTTACTATGTAATTCCAGAGAAAATAATATTATTTTATTAGGTAAAACTGGTTCGAATATTGTATTTGGTTATAAATACCTTGCAACTCCTGGTAAACCAAAGGATCAATCTGCTTGGTTTAAATGGGAACTTAATCAGAACTTATTATATCATTTTATAGTAAACGATGTATACTATTATATAGATAGTGATAACTTCTTACATAGTTTAAATTTAATACCAGAAAGTGACGATCCTAGTGTAACACAGGAAGCAGTTGATTACTTGATACATCTAGATAATTGGACTACTATTGAAGGTGGTGTATATAGTAATAATGATAGTTTAACTACCTTTACTCATGGCACTGCTGACTGTGTATTTAACTGGCAATCAGATGTAACAGAATCTTTCAATAAACTTGTCTTAATAGATATACATGAAGATTTACTTAGTAGTCGTATATCTAGATATGCTGAATGTACTGTAACAAGTGCAGGTGCTACATTTACTGTACCTGGTAACTGGGATTATAATGAAGAGCATGACTTCTCATATAGTAATATTAATGCAAGTAATGAACAGATAACAATAACAGATCATGGTTTAAAAACTGGAGATAAAGTAAGGTTCAAAGCAGGAGGTACAGCACCAACACTTGCAGGAGGTGCAAGTATGGATGGTCAGTTTTATTATGTAATTAAAGCCTCTGTAAATAATATAGCTTTAGCTTCTAGCCTTAGTAATGCTAATAGTGGTGTTGCTGTTAATATAGCTACTCAAGGTACAGGAGTTCATAGGATTCAGAAGTTAATTACTAATTTATACATTGGATATTTATATGATTATCAAGTAGATCTACCTAGAATTTACGTACAGAAAAAAGCAGGTCAATCAGTTTCATATGATACAGATGCATCTCTTATAGTACATAGAATCAGATTAATGTTTGGTAAGATAGGTAAATACTCTACTACTTTAACTAGAGTAGGTAAATTAGAATATACTGATACCTATGAATCTACAGATCAAGATGCCTATGAAGCAAACTCACCTCCATATTTACCAGAAAAAATGAAGACTATACCTATCTACGAGAAGAATGAAAACGTAGATATAACTATAAAATCCGCACACCCTGCACCAGCTATTTTAAGAGGCATGAGCTGGGAAGGAGACTATACACCTAAATATTATAAGCGTGCCTAAAGTAGAAATTCACCCAATAACAATTGAGGCTGCCAAAGAGGTGGCCTCTAATCTACGTCCAGAAGACCGTAGGGAGGTCGAAGAGGGCCATGGGCTAGATCCTATGGAAGAGTTAGTTTGGGCTGCTCAGAACCTCTCCTGTGTGTATTTCACAATGCCTAACGGCAAGACTGCTGGAATGGCTGGCGTAGAACCAGATGGTACAGTGTGGATGTTATGTACACCTGTAATCCATGATTATCCAATCACCTTTGCTAGAGAAGCAAAACGGTTTATAGATAATAGACCAGAAAAATACTTATATAATATCGCAGATGAGCGTAATCAAGTCCATCTGAAATTATTAAAATTTTTGGGCTTTAAATTTATAAGAAAAATTTCTTACGGTCCAAACAATCTAACATTTATAGAATTTTATTATGGCGATACAACTTCTTCCTGCAGCTATGGCAGCTTACTCAGGAGCTAAAGCATGGGGGTCGGAATCAGATGAAACAAATAAGGCTAATCAAGCCATTGCTCAAGAGCATAATACAAATGTAAAAAACTTTCTAAAAGAAGCTGTTGCATATAAATTAAGAGGAGTTAGAGCTGACAGAGGATTAGATCAGCTTACAATCCAGAAAAGCTTAATGGGTTCAAATCTTTCTGCGAAACTTGCGGCAGTACGTAAAACAAGTTTAGCAGGTATACAAAAAGAGGCGATTAAATCTATTAGCTCAGCTAAAGAACAAACTCTTGGTGGCTCTAGAACTGCTTTTAGAAAAGGTTCTTTAGAAGGATTACGAAAAAGGCATAAATATTCACATGCATATACTCGTGCAGTAGAAGAGACCGCACCATTTTTAGCACAACAGAATAAACGTGTCACAGAAGATGCGGAATCTAGACTGTATGCTTCTATCGGAGCCTTACCTCCACAACCAGAAGATCCAAAATTCTTAAAAGATGATTTGTTTACTAGACTAACTAGAACAGCCACTACAGCTGCTACATCATACGCTACTGGTCAAACATCATTAGATGCTGGAGGATCTCTAGAATTTCTACCTGACGCACTTAAAGATCTTAAAATAGGATAAACTATGTCAACTGAATTAACAAAAGCATTAGAAGGACTTAATAGTATAAATTATGATCCTCTGCTTTCAAAATTACCTGAGATAGGAAGTACTGAAGCTATAGGTTCCATAGATGATGCTATAAAAAGACAGCAGACTACCTCAATGGATAGATCAGCACAAACAGTCTCAGCTATGCAAGATAGGCAGTTAAAGCATCGCACAGGTAATAAGGTAGAAGAATTACTTAACACACTAAATAAACAAAAAGAAGATAGAGCTATACGTCAGGAAAAAGCAGCAAAGATCGCATTAAAAAGAGCGACGTATCTCACCCCTCAACGCCCTGGTATCCAAACATATAGAGAAAAGGTACAACAAGGTGCACTTAGTTTAATAGATCAAATTAGAGGACTTCCTCCAGATGCATCACAAGAAGCAGTCCAGGAAATACTGAACTTAGAGCAAAACCAATTAGTTCTAGAGAAGTATGCTTTTAGTCCAGAGGCTACCGCAGCGGAGATTCTTGAAATATTAGGTCCAGATGGAGCAGGTGATCCTACATTAGATTATGTTAGAAAGGACTTCTCAGGAGCGGTAGAACTTGGTAATTCATTTGAAGGGACATATAATTTATCATTAAGTAGTGGACATAGAACTTTCTTCGATAAAGACGAAAGCCCAGATGCAGCAAAACTTGCACAGATGTTTCCTAATGGCATAACTATGCAAGAAGCTCTTGATAATCCTAAATTAATGTATAAAGGCATTCCTTTATCAAAAATAATAATGCAAGAAATGATGGCAGAACATTTCTTATTAAGAGGTGGTCATAAATTAAGTGAAAATGCTATTCTGAATGGATATATACCAGCAATTGAAAATTTTATAGACAAGACAGTTGAAAATAATGCAACCACATTAGCTAATCAAGCAAAGAAATTTTCGATAGAACAATCAAATAGACAAACTTTAATAGCACTTCGAGGTAATAATCCCGCTGCTTTTATATCAAATCCAAATGGTGGCCTTATCCAACGAGAGATGATATTAAGTGGAGGGAATCTTGATGATGCTGCAGCAGCTGTAGGTATTAGAATTGAACAGTTAGCTGATGATAATCTGATAGGTTATTCAGAACTTACTAAGATGATTAACGGATTATATTATAGCAAGCAACATAAAAAGGAAGTAAGCCTTAAAGAATTCAGTCCTGCATTACATGAAAAGTTACTAAGTATTAGAGAAAATCAAGCTTCAAAAACCTTAGGTGGTGCTAGTAAAGCAAATGCTCAATTAAATATTGATATAGAGAAGATCGTAAAAGATATGAAAATTCCTACAGTAAAAGATAGGAATGGGAATCCCGTACTTAAAATAAGTTATGACCAACAGGCTGAAGTAGTAGAGGCATTACGAGCAGTAGTACAACAAAATCTTGGAATTACCTATTCTCAAGATCAGGTATTCTCAGATGAAGCCTTATGGAAAGCAGTTGATAAACAAGTACAGTCTGTTGGTGAATCAGACGGGCCAGGTTATTATAAGCTATTTAGAATCAGATTAGATGCGGGACAGCTGGACCAAGCTAGAAACGTATTAAACCAGATATCACCTGATGCTGAATTTTGGAAGAAGAAAGCAGCCGACGAGTTGAAACTTGTAGAGCAACAAGTTTTAACCGCAAAACAAGAATTACAAATTGGTCGAAAAATTCAAACTGTTTTAAGTAGTGCTGAATCAAATATATTACTTGATCAAGATGAAGGTGCAAAAGGTATATATAGTGCCGAAGCAGATAGGTTATGGACTGAAACATATTTACAAAACCTTGAAGCGCATGGCGAAACTACGGCTAGAGCAATAGCCAATCAAGCATTAGATAGATTCCTAACTCCTGGCAAGATGAAAGACTGGAGAATGAACCCAGTTCCTTCATCTGATAGCTTAACCGAAACATCTAAATGGCGAGTTGCTCTTATGGACGAAATGCGAACCAATGGCAAGGTTGATAATGAAAAATATGAAGCTTGGCTAGCATCACCTATAAGCGCACAAGAAAAGCTCGAACTAGATAAATGGTTAAAAACAGGTATAATGCCTCACACTTATGAACGGTTAGCAGCACAGGGATTCGCAACTAGTCCACTTGATATTTTATTGGCAAGAGAAAAATTAATGACTGGTAATCAAACAGTCACTAATCAACTAGTAGAGAAAGCTAAAGGTGAAGAATCTAAAGAGCAACCTCCTCTAGTAGGTATTGAGGGAAGAGAAGGATCTCAATATTATTCAAGTTCACAATTAATACAGGCAGTTACAGATCATAAAATAGTAAAAAATAATGTCCACGGTCATGGCTTTCAAACAATATGGTCCAGTCAGACAGGATATGGAAATCATATGGATCATTCATCTGATGGTCAAACATTTACTTTAGGAGATTTTTTAAATTTACATGATTCAGATTTACCTGACGACACTAGATTTGGGTCAGCATTATTCACTAAAACTCAACTTAAAGAGATATTAGACTCTGGTATGTTTGATGAAGATGATTTAGCAGTAGTGTTAGATGATGGACATCTAAACCAAATGATAATTCATCAGACTCTTAAATTAAGAGAAAATAATAAAGAAGTAAATGGTGCTGCCTTAAGAAAAACTTTTAAAGCATTTAGTGGAAACGAATATACAATTGCTGAGGAATTCTATAAATCAGATGGAAGTGGAATAAATATAGCTGATTCAAATTGGAATAAAGGATCAAATTTAAACTCTCCTCTATTCGCAATATCGACTGGCCTGGTAGATTATAGTAAATTTATAGCTCCGCAAACTGAACTACCTCTAACAAATCTTTACTTTGCAAGGCAGCAGCCTCTTTCTTATTCACCCGTATCTAAAGAAAGTACAGAATATAAAACTGCTTTAAATAACTTAGATGAGATGCTTACTCTTAATGAACATAGAGTATTATTTAGAGATACTAGAAGGACTGAGAGTACTTTCTTTACACCAGGTAATTTAGAAATAATACTTGGTTCAGAAGCAGCTCAACAATTAGATATACAAGCTATTAAAAATTCAAGGAAGAATAGAACTAGTCATTCAAAAGAATTAATGAAATTAATACTTAAACAACCTCAGTTCAAAGGTTATGAAAAACGATATAGAGAATCATTAATAACTAAATTAAGAAGTAGTGATATATTTAGTGACAAAAATATAAATAAGGATATAACAGCTTTATCTAATAAGCAATTTAGGTACTTATTTGGTAAAGAAAGATGGACCCAAATTAAAAAAAGTGCAGAAGTATCACGTAATGCTTTCCTATCAGACTATCCATTCTCTGATTCAAATATACAATATAGAAAATTCCTTATTGAGGGAATAAAATATGAACTTGGGAGATTATAAAGAATGGCAACATTAGAAAACATAGAGGGACAACTTGATTCAGCTGAACAAGAAGCTGAACAAAACCGTCTTGATGCTGAAGCTGCTGCTTATGCTGCAGCTGAAGAGACTAGAATAGCTAATATGCGAGAAAATGAAGAGTCTCTTAATGCTGAAAAAGCTCAATGGGAAGATGCCTTAGCCATAGAAACTGACGTAAGAAACAATCCAGATGGTGGAGGCTTCGCTGGAGTAATAAAAGAAATCGGATCAGCTTTAACAGGCGGTATTCAAGACACCGCTTCCTCAGTTGCCACCTTTCCAGAACGTACTGCAGATGCACTATCAGGTGCAATGCAAAGAGAACGTGAAGAAACAGGGAAGTATACACCAGACTGGACTCCTTTTGTAGATGAAGGTAACCCTATCATAACTAAAACATGGTGGGGTCAACTATTAAGAGGTACAGTACACTTTGGTACAATGGCTGTAGGTGTAACAGCAGCAGCAAGTGCAGCAGGTATTTCAGCACCTGCTTCAATTGCAGGTATGGCTGGTTATAGTTTACTTAGAGCTGCTGGTATTGGTGCTGTATCAGATCTTATATCTAAAGAATCAGATGGACATAATGCTCTAGGTATGCTTAGAGATAGATTCGGATGGATGGATACACCATTATCTACTAAAGATGCTGACCATCCTTTAATGATGAAGTTAAAGAACATTGTTGAAGGTATGGGAGTAGGTTTAGTATTTGATAGTGCTTTCATGTTACTACGTAAAGGTAATTCCGCTGCTAGAGGTAGAGTTCAAAGTAGAGCACAATCTATTGATGAACAAACTTTACATCAAGGTTTATCTGAATTAAGATCTCCTGAATTCCGTGCTTCTAAAAACTCCCCACTTGCTGACCCAGAACAGGGAGCTAAACTATCTGAAGATGATCCTTTCATTGTATGGGAGAATCAGAAAAAGATAAGAGAGAGATGGGGTGCAGAGGAAGGAGCTGCTGGTAATGTAGTTACTGCTGTACAAAAAGAACGTATAGCAAGACAAGCAAATGTTAGCGAAGACCTTGTAGAAGAAACCTTAAGAAAATTATTAAGTTCTGATAAATATAGGCAAGCAATAGAAGCTACTGGAGGTGATCGTAAGAGATTAGTAGAAGTATGGGGTGACTCTATAGCAGCACATCAAAGAATAACACAAGGTAGAAATGCAGCTGATATGTCAGCCGAAGAATACTTAGGTGAAATACTAGAAACATTTGATGTCTACGACAAGGGCGGCCCTGAAGAAATTGCTACTATTACAAGTAGAAATGTAGTTGTAACTGATTTAGTTGTAGGTACATTATTACATCAAATTAGAGATTTAGGTATAGCTGGTAGAGAATTAGCTGATTTTACTAATCTTACATCTATAGATGGTCCTGCGGAACAGATTGTAGATACTATGTTAACTGCTTTGACTGAAGCTAAAAGAGCTAGAATTATTAAATCAGATAACTTTAGAGCATTAGGAGCTGGTAAAAGAAGAGAATTCTTACAACAGACTCTATCTAAAGAAATGGTAGATACAAGAGCATCTATATCAACTATCTTACAAATAGCTAAAGATGAAGAAGGTAGTGGAGATTTATTAATGGCTTTATTTGAAGCTTTCTCTTCAATGAAGACAGTTAATAGTCTAGATGACTTCGATGCATGGGCTAGAAAAATGATAAGAGGTGGAGATATTGAAGGTAAGAAACAGTCTGGAGCTTTAGTTAGAGAACTTCAAGGTGTAACTGTACATAGTATACTTAGTGGACCTAAGACACCTATAAGAGCTATTATGGGTACTGCTACTGCTACTTTTACAAGGCCTATGGCTACTGTAATAGGAGCTTCTTTAAGTGGAGACATACCTACAGCAAGAGCTGCTTTAGCTTCTATGAATGCTATGATGCAAGCTATTCCAGAATCTTTTGATTTATTTAGAAATAGATTAAATTCTTATTGGTCTGGTGATATATCTACAATTAAAACTAGATTCCAAGAATATACAAGAGACGATAATAATTGGGAAATCTTAAGACGTTGGACAGAAGATAGTGGTAGAGCTACAAGTGGTGATAAAGCAGCCTTTGCTATGGCTAATATGGCTAGATCTGCTAATGATAGCAACTTCTTAACTTACTCAACTAAGATAATGGCAGCTACTGATGATGCCTTTAGTTATATTTTAGGTAGAGCTAAGATGAGAGAAAGAGCTTTTCGTAATGCTATGGATGCTCAGGATAAAGGATTTTTATCAGAAGCAACTAATATATCTCCAGAGTTAATGAAACTCTATGAAGATGACTTCTATCGTGAAATTTTTGATGCTAATGGAGATATTATTGATGCAGCTACTAAATATGGTAGATCTGAAGTAACTCTTACTAAACCATTATCAGGATTTGCAGGTAGCTTAAACCAAGCATTCCAGGCTAATCCATGGGCTAGACCTTTCTTTTACTTTGCTAGAACTGGTGTAAATGGTTTAGAATTAACTGCTAAACATACTCCAGGATTTAACTTCTTAGTTGATGAATTTAATGATATAGCATGGGCTAATCCTAATAATTTAGATTCAGTTGCTAAGTATGGTATCACTACACCAGCAGAATTAGCTAATGCCAAAGCACTGCAAAGAGGTCGTTTAGCTATGGGATCTGGTCTTATCAGTATGGCAGCATGGAGCTGGATGTCTGGTAATGTTACAGGTAATGGTCCTATTGATAGACAACAGAGACAAGTATGGATGGATGCTGGTTGGAGACCAAGACAGATTAAACTAGGTGAAGTATGGGTAAGTTATGAAGCAATTGAACCTTTTAATAATATTATTTCTACAATTGCAGATATAGGTGATGCTAGTCAGCTAATGGGTGAAGAATGGACTTCAGATAATTTATTTAAGATGTCCCTACTAATTGCTCAAGGATTAACTAGTAAGTCATACCTTGCTGGTATGCAACAATTTGTAGACCTATTCTCTGGTAAGCCTGGTCAATCTGGAAGAATAGCAGCATCATTATTAAACAATCAAGTACCTTTAGCTGGATTACGTAATAGTTTAGGTAAAATATTCTTACCATATGAAAGAGAATTATCTTCTGGTATAATAGATTCTATCAGAAATAGAAATAAATTAATGGAAAATATAGCTGGTAAAGCTGAATTAGCTGTAAAGTATGATTGGTTAACAGGTGAACCTGTAAAAAATCATGACTTCTTAACTAGAATATATCAGGAATTTATACCAGCTGCCATGAATTTAGATTATAGTGAAGGTAAAAAACTATTATTCGGTTCAGGTTTTGATTATAGAACATCTTTGTATTACGCACCAGATGGTACGGATTTATCAAATGAACCAGGAATCAGATCTAAGTTTCAAGAAGCTTTAGGTAAGCGTAAGATCATAATAAAACTAAATGCATTAGTAAATGATGAAGCTTTCATGAATTCATATAGGCAAAGACAGAAAGATATAAAAAGTGGTAACCGTACTATCTATGAAAATAAAGATTATTATCATAATAAAGTACTTAGAGAATTAATTGAAAGAGAAAGAAGAATTGCTTGGGCTGAGATTGTATTGGATCCAAAAATACAAGCATTACAACAAAAGGAACTTGAACGTAAAGCTATACGTGATAATAAACTAATAGCTAGTATATCTAGCGATAATACTGAATCCGTCCTAAATATGTATAAATAAAACATGGCAACAACAACAACCGTTAAAGAATATACAGGTGATGGGTCGGATAAAACTTGGTCCTACACCTTTCAATCTTATCAAAAAGAAGATATAAAAGTTTCAGTAGCTAATGCATCAGGTACTTTTGTAGATGTAACTAACTTTACAATACCTGATTATACTGCAGCAGGCGGTACTGTAACTTTTAATAATACAGGCGTTAATAGTGATGTATGTGAATCTGATGGTGCTCCTACAAATGGTAGGGTTATCCGTATAAGAAGAGAAACAGATATCACTACAGGTTCAGTAGGTGAATATGAACCTAAAACTACCCATCAAGTAGGATCATCTATTAGAGCTGGAGATCTCAATAACAACCAAAAACAAGCATTATATGCTATATATGAGGTAAGAGACCAAGAAATACATGAGACAAAGATTAGAGATGGTGCTGTAACTAGTGATAAAATAGCAGATGGTACTATAGCTAATGTTGATATATCAGCAACAGCTGAGATAGAAGTAAGTAAACTAAAAGATGGTACAGCAAGACAATTATTACAAACTGATTCTGGTGGCACTGGGGTCGAATGGACAAGTAATGTTGATGTTCCTGGTACATTGGATGTTACAGGGGCTGCAGATTTTGACTCTACAGTAAATGTAGATGGAACTGCAACTCTTGCAACAGTTGATATCAACGGTGGTGCTATAGATGGTACAGTAATAGGTGCAGCATCTGCAGTAGCTGGATCGTTTACAACAGTTAATGCATCAGGTACTATAACTGGTAATGTTACAGGTAATCTTACAGGTAATGTAACTGGTAATGTTACAGGTAACTTAACAGGTAATGCAGATACAGCAACTGATTTAGCTGCTGCTGCTAAGATTACAGCCTCTGAAGAGAATGGAGGTATTACAGCAAATGATACTACATACTTTACTACATCCGCTTCAGACGCTAGATACTACCAAATAGGAACTAGTGATGATATAGATTCTACTGAGACATGGAATTCTTCTGATGTTAAGGTACCTACAACCAAGGCAGTTGATGCTAGAGTTATTACTTTAGTTGATGAAGTCGGTGGTTTCGTACCAATTACAGATGAAAGGGATTTCCCTGCAACTAATCCTGATATAAACAGTTCAGGTGAAGGAGATTCAAGTAAGGCTGTAGGTACTATAGTTAGTATTGGAACCTTAACTACATCTTATACCTCAAGTGGTAGTGGAGTTATTACTATACCAGCTAGTACATTAAGCAACTTATCTAATGATTTAACTATTACTGGTGCAGCTAATAATACTACATATGGTCCTAACTTTGGTATGTTAGTGGAGACAAAGGCATTAAATGATACTGATTATGCTGCAAACCCATCATATACCTTCCATAGATTAGTACCAAAAGCTAGTGAAGTAACAACATTAGCAGGTAAAGCAACTGAGATGGGCTTATTAGGTACGTCTGATGCAATATCTGATATGAATACATTAGGTACTGCTGATGTAGTATCTGATATGAATACACTAGCTGATATAGCAGCTGATATTACTACGCTTGCACATATAGAAGATGGTACAGACGCTACTGATGCTATTCAAACTGTAGCAAATAATGTAACTAGTTTAAATAATTTCGAAGCTAGATATCGTGTAGGTAGTGATACTACTGATCCTACTAGTTCGTTAGATCCAGGTGATTTATTCTTTGCATATGATTCTAGTACACCAACTAACTCAAAACTAAGAGTTTATAATGGATCTTCATGGCAAGATGGTGTTACAGCTACAGGTAATCTTATAGCTAAAACTGGTGATACATTCACTGGTGATGTTAAGATAGACAATGGTAAGGAAATAAGACTAATAGAACCAGGTGGTGGTGCTAATTATACTGGATTTAAAGCACAAGCTCAATCAGGTGATGTAACGTATAGTTTACCTGCTGCAGCTGCTGGTACTGATAAGTACTTAAAGACAACTTCAGGTGATGCTACAGTCTTAGAATGGGGTACTGTAACTTCTACTCCAGAAGGTGAAGCAGTTAAATCCACTACTAACGGAAATGAAGCTGCTACTAAATATCTTAGAGCTGATGGATCAGGTGGTGCTTCTTGGGAAACAGTTTCTACAACTGACGCTACCAAAATGCCACTAGCAGGTGGTACTTTTACTGGTGATGTTGTCTTTGATAATAGTACACATGATGGCTTTGATATAACTTGGGATGAATCAGATAAAGCATTAGAGTTTGCAGATGATACTAAAGCTGTATTTGGTACTGATGATGGTTTAACAATAGTTCATGATACAACTACTGATGCAAGTAACCATCGTACTTATATAGAGAATACTAGAAATGATTTAGTTCTTAAAACTTCTGGAACAAATGGTGATGATGTAGGAGTTGAAGCTAAAAATGATTTTTGGGTAAAACTAAAAGATGGTGCTGAAAATGCTATATTCTGTAATGCTGATGCTGAAGTTTCCTTATATTATAATGGTAATAAAAAGTTCGATACAACAGATACTGGTATAGATGTAACAGGTAATATTGTTGTTAGCGGAACTGTAGATGGTATTGATATAGCTACAGATGTTGCTGCAAACACAGCTAAAGTCAGTAATGCAACTCATACAGGTGATGTTACAGGTTCTACGGTTTTAACAATTGCAAATGATGCTGTTACTGGTGCTAAATTAAATATATCATTAGTTGAAGGTGATGTAATCTATGCCAGTGGTACAGATACATTAGCAAGATTAGCTAAAGGTTCTGCTGGTGAAGTTCTGAAAATGAACTCTGGTGAAACAGCTCCTGAATGGGGAACTGCTGGTGTAACAGTAGCTAACGATGCCAATAATAGAGTCGTTACAGGAACAGGTTCAGGTCTTAATGCTGAAGCTAATCTTTCATTTGATGGATCTACCTTAGCTGTAACAGGTAATCAAACAGTTAGTAAACAAATATCAGCTGTAGGCTTTGAAGCACCAGCTGAAATAGCTGCAGATTGGTCGATAGCAGCTGCAAATAATGCAATGTATCCTGGTCCTATGACCATAGCAAGTGGAGTATCAGTTACTGTACCTGCATCTAGAACACTTACAATAGTTTAATTATGCCAATAACAATTAATGGAAGTGGTACCGTCACTGGAATATCAGCAGGTGGTTTACCAGATAATATAATCACTAATGCAGAGATGGCAGATGACTCTGTAGGTATTGCAGATTTATCAGCAACAGGTACTGCAAGTTCATCTACTTATTTAAGAGGTGATAATACTTGGGCGACATTACCTGGAGGAGGTAAAGTCTTACAGATGATACAGACCACAAAGAAAGATGTTGAATCAATTACAGTATCTCAGGTTACATATGAATCATTAGATTTTACAGCCAGTATTACACCAACATCCGCAAGTAATAAAATAAGATTTCAAGCAGTACTAAACATTGCTCAAAGTACAACTCACTTTATTGGTGTTCAAGTTTATAGATCCATAAATGGAGGAGCTGCGGCTGCATTAACAGGATATCAAGGTGATACTAATGGCAGTAGAACTGAGATATCTCAAGCTGTATCTATGAATCCTGCTACTCAATACAGAGTAATGGCATTAGATTATATAGATGATATATCTAGTTGGACATCTGGTGCAATCAGTTATTCTATATATGGACATCATGGAGAACATGCATCATCAGTAACAATGTATATAAATAGAGGTGGCTCAGATAGTGACCATTCTCAAAATGCTTCACCTATGTCCAGTATAACATTAACGGAGATTTCAGCATGAGTCCAGCATTAGACCATGATGCGATTAGAAAAGCTTATCCTAATGCTGTACGTGTTAGTGACAGTAGAAATGGAGCTTGGGATGCATCAGGTAATAAAATAACTCTAGATCAATCTCAAATTGATGCAGCTAGAGTAGAATTAGATAAACTTAGATATAGAGAAGATAGAGCTTATGCTTATCCTTCAATAGGGGATTCTTTAGATAACCTCTATAAAGATATACTTGCTGGAAAGGTCGATTCTACAGGTGAATTTGCTAAAGCAATTAAAGCTATAAAAGACAAATATCCTAAATCATGAGTACATTAAAATTAAAAGGTAGTAGCAGCGGTGAAGTCGGAGTAACCGTACCTGCTACTGTAGCTAATCAAACAATTACATTACCTGCTGCAGCACCCTCAGCAGGTCAATTCCTAAAAGCTACTGATACTAGTGGAACGACAACTTGGGATACTCCAGGTGGAACAACTATTAATAATAATGCAGATAATAGAGTTATTACTGGATCTGGATCAGCTGATACCTTAGAAGGTGAGTCTAACCTTACCTTTGATGGTAGTAATTTAACTTGTAATAGTACTGTTACAACCAAGACTTTAAACCTAGATGGAACTGTTGAATCAAGTGCTTCAGCTGGTGATATTTGGTATAATGATGGTACTTTCTACTTCGGTAGTAATATTGCTTCAGCATGGTCTAGTGGAGGAAGCTTAAATTTAGGAAGATATGTACATGGTGTTACTGGTATCCAAACTGCTGGATTAATGTCTGGTGGCTGGTGGGGAGGTGCTACCCCAAGTGGTGGAAAAGCTTTACAAACTGAAGAATATAATGGTAGTGCTTGGTCTGTTGTTAATCAACTGAATACTTATTGTACTACATCAGATACTATGTGTGGTACTCAAACTGCTGCTTTATATTCAACCCAGAATACTAATTCTGCTGTAAATAATTCAGAATATGATGGAACTACTTGGACTGTTGGAACTGATAGTGCTACTAGTCACTTCTATGGAAGTTGTTTTGGACTACAAAACGCAGCTGTTCTATGTGGAGGATCACCTGGAGGTACAAAAACTAACGCTACAGAAGAATGGAATGGTAGTGCTTGGTCATCTGGAGGGAATATGAATAACAGCAAGCAGCAACATGGAACCTGTGGTACTATAACAGTTGGGTTAACTGCTGGTGGTAATGACGGAGCAGCTGAAGATGATACTGAAGAATATGATGGTACCTCATGGTCAACTGGTAATGATATGAACCAGACTTATCAGACTCATGGTATGAGTGGTACTCAAAGTGATGCTTTTGCCGTTGGTGGAACAGTAGATCAAGATGGTACTTCACTTTATGATGGGACTACTTGGACTGCTGCAGCTAATACGTCAGGAACACACCCTAATACTGCTGCAGGTGGTGTAACAAGTGCTGGTTATGTAGTTGGAGGTAGTGGTACTCAAACCCAAGTTGAAGAATATAACTACAGTACAACTGTTAACACATCAGGTGTAGGAGGACTTTCATAATGAAATATGTAATATGTAAATCAAGTGGTAAAGGTTTTATTGAACGAGGACGTAACTTTTTAGTTAAAGGTTTTCCAGGTGATGTATGGGAAGTAGATGACTCTCTCGGTGGACAACGCTGGATAGAACTTCAACTACTTTTAAACAATGCACGAGTCGTAGATAAAACTACAGCACAAACAACAATTAACAACTCAGCTATCACCAAAAATGAAGCAACTGGTGAAAGCTTATCCATCCCACAATTATCATGAGTGATTTAATTACTAAAGAAGATCAGAAGGTATACGATCAATTACTGCAAGAATGTTATGATTCTTGGCAGAAAAAACAAGTATATCGTACTGAAACTGAAATGCGTTTATCAGTTTTAAATGATGCAAAGCATCCCACCCCTGCAGCTAAATACTGGCAGTCAGTTCGGGAGCAATCCGTTTTCTTTGAACAATTAATGTTTCTTCAGTTTGAATATCGACGTAATCAAGTTAAAAGAAAACAGCTTTCTAAAGAAATAGAAAATGAATCTGATACTCTAAAAAAAGAATCATTACAGATAGATTTAGAACAATTAGATTGGATTATTAAATCTCAGAAACTTGATGCTCATCATCGAATTAGAGAACTAGAACATTGGTCTCGTATTAAAGAAGAATTGAATGATGGGAGCTTTAATATAAAAGACCCAAATGATCATCAGATGGTTTCTCTACCAAAACGATTTGAACATGATTATAAATCAATTACTCCTGGTGCCTCAGTTGGTGAAGTTAGAAATGCTGTCGGATTATATCAAACTGCTCTTAGGCATAAAGCTTTAAAACAAGGAAAACCTATAAAGGAATTAACTAATGAGTACACTACAAATAACTAACTTAAAGCATGAAAGTTCATCTACCAATAATATAGTCCTAGCTTCTGATGGCTCAGTTTCTTTACCTGACAATACAATAACTAATGCTAAAGTAGCAGATGATGCTATTGGAGTTGCAGAACTTTCAGCTACAGGTACAGCAAGTGCAACTACATTCCTACGTGGAGATAATAGCTGGGCGGCACCTGCTGGAGGAGCGTTTGCTTCTTATGCTGTAATAGGAGATAAAAAAGCTAAAGATGTCGATGGTGGCACGTTTACTAGTGGTGCCTGGAGAACAAGAGACTTAAACCATGAATTTGTAGATGATGATGGAATCGTCTCCGTAGAAAGTGATAATCAATTCAGATTACAAGCAGGTAAATATTGGGTAACATGGAGAGCACCAGCAAGCATGACTAACGGTCACGTCAGTCTTTTATATAACGATTCTGATTCAGCTTTTGTGCAAATAGGCTCAACTGAATTTACAGGTAATGGAGCTGGATCTGAAATACAAACATGTAGTTTTGGGTCTGCACAGATTGATATATCTAGTGAAAAAGACTTTGAAATACAACATTATGCTCAAACAACTAAAAGTAACATTGGATTTGGTATGGACCAAAGTGATGCACCAACTGGTGATTCAATTTATACAATCGTAGAAATACGGAAGGAGGCATAATTATGGCAATTAATTCTGATGTAGATATTGCTTTAGCTATTGAAAAGTTAGGTAAGAACAACAACACTTATAAATTAAGTCAATCCACACCACCACATAATATTATTTCTTGGAATGGTCCTGATGCACAACCTTCCGATGATGAGATAAATACTGCTTGGACAAATTACAAAGCACAAGATCAGTATAAAGATAAGAGATCCTACCCTTCTCTAACAGAACAATTAGATCAGATCTACTGGGATAAAAAGAATAGTACTAACAAGTGGGTCGAAACTATCGATAAGGTAAAATCTGATAATCCTAAACCATGATAGATATACCTAGAGCTAACCTACCTAAAGCTTTAGATATACCTCAATTATATCTTGTTCAACCATCAGCAAGGGTACCATCATATAGACCTATGGTAATACCACCTGCTGATTTAGAACGTCCTGCTGAAACTAAAGCAGAAGAGACAACAGAACAACCTAAACCACCAAGTTTAAAGATTCCTGTATTAGATATACAGATGCCAATACCTGAAACAGCGGTAGTGGTAACAGCTGTAACAACAGCAGTAGTGGCAGTGGCAACCACCTCTATCACTCAATCTTTATTTGAACCTATTAAGAAGAAAGTACAGAAACAGCTACAAGCTAAAGTTAACAAATGGAAGGAAAACCGGAAGAAAAAAAAGGAATCCTCGGAAAGCTGAAAGATGCTGCAGAGGATCAAGAACACCAAATCCAGATCCTTGGAACATTCGTCAGACTTGGCGTAGTTGTTTGGTCTGGCTTTATCATAACTATGAATTATGTAGAACTACCTATGATTAAGAAAGCTGGTAACTCAGATATCACGTTCGTGGCAAGTGTGTTTACGGGCGCATTAGCCACATTTGGCTTGTCTACTGGTAATTCTAATAAAGATAAAGGTCCAATAAACTGTCCTATGGTAAAGAAAAAGGAAGAATGAACAAATGGCTTTTACTCTTCCTACTGTTTTCACCCTCGGTAGTAAGAGCCGAGTTAGTAACTCCCCAATTCACCCAGGGAAGTATGAACTCAACAACAACAACAACTCAAGAAATAACAGAAGAGATAACGACGACGACTTACGGATCAGCATTGAACAAGTGGAGTGGGGACAATATAACCCATACCTCCACCTCGTCAGGTGGTATAGCCGATTCAGATTCGGTATTCAACATGACTACAGCTGGTTCGGACTTCTCATTAGAAATAGTGACAAGAGCCGCAAGTCAAGTACTAGAGGTAACAGAAATAGAAAGAACTATCGAAACTACAGCTACTACTACCTCCTTATCAGTCTTCTCACAATAGGATTACCTACTTATGCTAGTGAGGGAGAAACCAACAATACTTCGAATCCTGTGGCAGCGGCTACAGGAAACGTTACAAATCAAGCCGTCCAATTCCAGAATAATGGAGCTCCAAGTCGTCAAATACTCGGACCCAACATCTCATGTAACGGCGCAACAATGACATTCAGCCCATTCTATATGGGCAATCATACCACTCCTTTTGATGAACATATGGATCAACAGAGCTACACTGTAGCTGAAAACTGGGGATTCCAAATTAACTTTATGGTTCCATTAGATGGATCTATAGTTGAACGTTGTAAGGCTTTAGGCGCACGCCAGGAAGAGAAAATGAAGCTTGACTATGAATTAGTTAGGATCAAAGAATGTGCAGCCTTACAACAGAAAGGATTTATGTTACTTCCTGGCTCTCGCGTCTATAATATTTGCAGTGATGTTATACCAATAGCATCCTGGAAAAAAGCTGAACAAAAAGTCTTAGCTTGTAAACCACCTGAAAAGCCTTGGTATAAACCTTGGCAAAAACCCAAATCTTGTAAAGAAACCAAATGAGTACATTAAATCCTTATAAACCTCCAGCTGTAAAGCCAAAGATAGAAACTACATTATCACGTTCTATAGCATTACAAAGAAAAGAAGCTGAAGCAGCTAAGAAAAAAGAAGCATCAAAATCAAAGTCTAAGTAAACCACTAACCACTATTAAATCATGTTACTAATCATCAAACCCATCCTTTTCGCCTTCTTAAAGTCAGAATCAACTAAGAAGCTAGTAGTAGACCTATTAGAAGCTTATGTAAAAAGAACTGATAATAAGTTAGATGATCAGGCATTGAATATTGTAAAAACAAAACTATTTAGTTAATGGATAACGTCAGAGTACTTCCTAAGAAGGCTACTGAAGATAAATTTAATGAGCTTCACTACTTAGTTACAGAAGATTTTCTAAGAAGAATTAAAAGTGGTGAAGCTACCACTCAGGATTTAAAAGCTGCATGTGATTGGTTAAAGACCAATGATATTACAGGTGTAGCTTATGATGGTAGTCCTCTAGATAAATTGAATAAGATTATTCCAAGAGTAGATCCAACCCTCGTACAACGGAGGCTGTATGGCTCCAAAACGAGCTAAAAACCCTGGTAAGACATCAAAGTATTACCAATCAAAGAAAGGGCGTAAGTCCTACGCTAAACAGAAGCGTAAACAAAAGAAAATAAATAGTACCGCTGCTAAACGTAAATATCGTAAGTTATTAGCTAAAAGAAGAAGGCAGTTAGGTATCATGGGTAAAGGAGGTAAGGATGTCTCTCATAAGAAGAACAGACTTACACTTGAAATACCTAAAAAGAACAGAGCTAGAGGAGGTGCAAAAAGAAAATAATGCCTACACATTATGGTCATGGTGAAGATTTAAGTGAGCAGGAGCTCATAGATAGAGCTACTCAAGCAGAAAGAGAGTCTCTTAGAAAATCTTTAGAAGCACAGAATAAATTAAATAATGAGAGATATAAAAGAGTTACTAATCCTCAGAATCCTGGCGATAAACTACAACCAGGTGAAGGTATAGATACAGGTGAACTAGATGAATATGGTAAGCCAGTATATGAATCTCAACAAGAAAGTATACATTGGTCTGGTTGGCCTCTTAAAGCATTACAAAAAGTAGGAGAAGGTTTTGATTGGATAGATAAACAAGCAGGTATAGGTGAATTTAATGTATATAATGCTAGACGTAAAATACTAGATCCTTTATCTGAAACTCACTTTGCATTAGGTCTTTTAGGTGAAATATTCTTACCTGATACTGTTGATATAGCTACTGCTGGATTAAGTTATATACCTAATAGATTCCGTAAATTAGGTAAAGCAGGTGCTAAAATGTGGGCTAAAATAACTGCCAATGCTATACCTACTGCATCAAGAACACAGACTATAGCAGATTGGAATGATAATTTAAAAGGTTTAGAAGCAGTAGCTAGAATGGAAGGTAAATCTTTAGAACAAGTATTAGCGGAAACAGGTCAAGTTTCATATATCAAGAAAGATTTAGATAATTTTGGTGATACAACAACTTATGGTAAATCTTTAAATACGAGTAGGAAACTAACTGGAAGACAACGAAGAATAAACTTTAGAGATGATTTTGTAACAAGAGCTTGGAAGAATTGGCGAGGTCCAGATCCACAACTAATTACTCAAAAAAACTGGAAATCTGATGATATAATATTAGATGGTGCTAACCGAGAAGGCGTACTAAATCAACTAGCATTAAGTATAAATAAAAATGGTATAAATCCTAATGATTTAGGTATAGACCTTAGAAAAATAAAAAATGCTGGAGTACCAGATGATATAGGTAATTTATATATGAATTATGTAGAACAATATTATAAAAAATGGGATACATTAGATGATATAGATGAATTAAAGCTTCCAGATGGTACTACCGCTATAGATTTAAATAAGAAAAAGAAAGATGTTATACGAAGAAGAGTACAAAGTACAGCAGAGAATCCTGATCCTGATTTAGGTCCAGCATTCTATAGTCAAGATACTAAACCTGAAATTGTAGCTAGTATAACAGCTAATAAGGGACTTAATACTGAAGCTGGTGAAGTAATTAATTTACAAGCACACCATATTAGTGGTTTAGCAGATGCATATTATTTATTTAAAGATTTAGAAAATGTAGAAGCTAAAAAAGTTACAGATTATTTAGCTAAAGAATGGTCAGTATTTAGTGGGGATTCATTAGGTAATAGAGCAATGTTAGATCATATGGGAGTTCATAATCCGTTGCATAAATGGATGATAGATAACGCCCCTGATGTAAGTGATGAATTAGCAGCTAAAATAGCTAAAATTAAAACATTTGAAGGTCGTAAGAAATATATTGATGAATATGCAGAAAGTGTTAATAGATCTCAAGAAGAAATCTACAAACGTGTCCAAACTTGGATACAGAAGAACTTTAAAGATGACCCAGCTGCAGATAGGTGGGATTATCTAATGAGTAAGTCAGATCGTGAACTAGATAATCTTTTCAAATATCTAGAGGCTCCAAGCCCTGAATTACTAGAAGCACTATCTCCTGAAGCAGTAGAACAACTTTCTGCGTTAGATAGATACGGAGAAATCTTCGCAGGATGGAAGGGAACATTCCCACCAAAAACCAAAGATCTAGAACCACCAGGTCGAGGTAAAACTATACCCAAATCAGGATAACTATGGCAGCAGCAAACACAATTACACCACTTAAAGATTGGAGATATGGTATACCTGGACATGGTAAACCGTTAACAGAAGAAGAAACAAAAGAATTACTAAGAAGAGGTTGGTCAAAGAATCAGTTAAAAATTAAACCACCAAGTAAAAGAATGCAATTAGCCCTTAATGCTGGTCCAAGCACACCTATTGGTACTAACTATACAGCAGGTAGTTTAAATCAGAATTTTGGTGCTGGACGTATATCAAATGTAAGACCAAAAGGAGGTTTAACTCTTAGAGAACTTCTTCAAATGGGACACATTGGTGTTTAAATGGATACTCTAACCGCCTTAAAACAAGACTTCAAGCTGTTCCTACAAGCACTGTGGGGACAACTTGATCTACCATCACCTACCCGAGCACAATATGCAATCGCAGACTATCTTCAGCATGGCCCTAAGCGTCTTCAAATACAAGCTTTCCGTGGCGTTGGAAAGTCGTGGATCACAGGAGCCTTCGTCCTCTGGACTCTCTTTAACGATCCAGAAAGAAAAATTATGATCATATCTGCCTCTAAAGAGAGAGCAGATAACATGTCAATCTTCTTACAAAAACTTATTATTGAAACTCCATGGCTCAGTCACCTACAACCGAAATCAGACGATTCTCGCTGGAGTCGCATCAGCTTCGACGTCGCCTGTTCACCTCACCAAGCCCCAAGCGTAAAAAGCGTGGGAATAACTGGTCAGCTAACAGGAAGTCGCGCAGATTTAATGATTTTGGACGACATAGAGGTTCCTGGAAACTCCATGACGGAGTTAATGCGTGAAAAATTACTTCAATTATGCACGGAAGCAGAGTCGATTCTTACCCCCAAAAATGATAGCCGTATTATGTATC
>VTLG01014772.1_pt1 | contig 27060 bp, 39 predicted proteins | sample 4694571 | NCBI WGS metagenome assembly VTLG01 (sample SAMN12604809, study PRJNA352737) | marine metagenome | biome: ENVO:00000447; feature: ENVO:00000209|ENVO:00000569|ENVO:01000036; material: ENVO:00002151; isolation source: viral sequences binned using virsorter ...
AAAACTGTTCTAACTCTTGCTGATAAAGGTCTTGCCATTATTTTACTCTCGCTCTAAACATTGATCTTGGTATTCTGCCACCTGATTTGTAGATTGCAGACATTCTTTTGATAAGACTTGCCCTCGCTGATCTTTTACTACCTGTAAGACCTGAAAGATATTTTTTAGGCACACCTGTCTTTTTATCTTTTGGTACGGTTCTTCTTCTTTTTTTTCTTCTTTTTGACATATCTCTTTCTCATTGGTCTTTTATTTATCATTTCTTTTATAGAAACTGATGTTGTATATCCTGTACTCATTTACCAGTTCTCATTGCGATTCTGTGTGCTTGTGCGAATGTTCGACCTTTTTTCATAGCACTAGCCATCTGCCTCATGTGTCTTAAGCTATGGTGTCTTGCGTGTTTTCTCATAGTTTTTTTTTGTCTAGTGTTAAGACCTTTGATAACACTTCTTATAGAACTAGCTTTTACCATGAACTATTTTCTTTTCTTTTTTTTCTTTTTCTTCTTTTTTTTCTTCATTCCATGTCCTGTATGATATGGCATAATTAACTCCTATTAGTTTTGTAGTTTTCCACCTGACCATTTTGCATCAGGTAATCCATTTGTAAATTGTTTTCCATCATAAGTCAAAACTTGTTTTCTATTACTACCCTCTACAAATGAACAATGAATCCAGCCTGAGTTAGCCTCACCTGTATAATATTCTAATATTAGTTGATCAAAGTCGCAGTTATTTTCAATCCAGAGTGCCACTTGTAAATTAGATACACCAGCAATTTCAAAATCTACTGCCTGACCTTTGGCATGTTGGCTCGTACTTTTTGAGCCGATTGCCTCACATAACTCAGGACTTCGATAACCTGATGTAACGATCACTGGCTTGTCAAACTTTGCACGCACAGGCTCTAATACTCCATAACATACGTCAGTTAAATTTTTTATTTCGCCACTTCCAGCCTCGTTTTTTATACCTTTTCGAATTGCTGTCATTGACTTTGTAAATTCCTCTAATTTAAAATGTTTTGATAATTGCATATAAAACTCCTGTTTATTATTTTGCTAGTGCTGGTACTCCATTACTTGACACAAGTGGTTGTTCTGCTACTGCGTAATAAATAAATTTAATACCACTTCCGTTAGTGTGTGCCTCGTTACCTCTTATCTTAAAACCATTAGCTAAAAAATCTATTCCTTCATCTGTTGATGGTACAGCAGATCCATCAATGTGTATAGCACTGATAGCTTCGTTATGGGTATCTCTTTTATTATCCCAAAGTTGCCAATTAGCTACACTGCCAGTAGTTTTTTTGTAAAGTACCATTGCGGGTTTGAATCCGCAGTTGATAACTGGACCCCAAAGTGAACCATTACCAACAAAACTAGAAATTCTACTAAACCCAGTAACTTCCGCAAAACAAAAAGCAATATATGTTCCACCACTAGCATTTATATCAGCATCATCAACCACTGTAAAAACACTTGAAGTCGGCTCTGTACTATTCATCCAACCTGATGAAACTTCTGAACCATAAGTATTTAAAAAAAGTTTCTTACCAGCACCTAGACCTGAATGATAAACTTGCCAGTTATTTCCATTTTGATCTGTTCGTTTTATCCAGATCATTTTTGGTTTTACTCCGAGTCCGTGTGGAATCGTAGATGTAGCACCAGCACCACTCCATTTGACAATGCTAGTACCATTTGTTGTATTTAATGTATATCCTGAAGGTGTTACACTTCCACCTGATATTCCTGATGTCGTTCCTAACTTCCAATTCCAACTAGCATAACTATTAGGGGAAGAACTTCTGTTTACATAATTGTTTGTATCAGCACCAAGAGTAAATCCATCTGAATCAAAACTCGTTAATGTATTTGCAACTGTCTGTTCTCCACTATTTCCGTTTGATTCAAGATGTTTTGTTACTCCACTCATAGAATTATACATTGCTGACGCATAAGTTCCGCCATAATTGTATATAAAAGTCCAATCAGGTTGGAATCCTACACCTGTTATAGCTAAAGAACTTCCTGTTCCTGTATAAAGTTTAGTATTAAAATGATCTGATGGTTGAAAAGAAATATAAGCCATTATCCAAACTCCTTTATGTTATCTGTACACAATGCATAAAAATTCTTTGCTGAACTATCAAAATTTGATGCACCACCTTGATTTGGACTATATTTAAAAATACCTACACCATTTGCATCTGCATATGTAGTTCCTGTTAATTTTGTGCTTCCGAAAACTCCATTTCCAAAATTTACATTAGTTAAGCCATCATAAACTGCTATCGTTAAAAGATAAGGTTTTCCGTCAGCATTAATATCTAGTCCTGTTCCACTATTTTGAAGTGTACCATTTTTTGAAAAATATAATTTATTATTATCTAAATCCATAAAAATACCTATGTAGTCTGAACTTCCATAACTTGAGCCATAACTTCCACTCGTATCAGTAGATGTAGTAGAATAATATCTATTTCCATTGTAGCCATAATATCCTATAGCATATCCATTTGAATTTGTTTGTATCTCACTTTCAGGCTGAGTTGCGTTTGCGTTCATTTTGTCCTGACTCGTAATTCCATAGTGAACATAGTTACTAGAGTTAGTATGTCCATATCCCTCAAAATACCATTTACCACTTGATACCGCCATTGTACAAGGAACAGTATTCCATTGTGTTGCGTGTAAGTTTGCTGTTGTATTTCCGTTTGTCATATCTAGTTCGCTTTTATACTCTATCGTGTATAAAGGATTTAAAGTAGCAAAGTTATTAGTAGGTGTGTCCACATTTTGAGTTATTGTTCCTGTTGTAGAAAATGATCTATTATTACTACTGCTATCTAAATCTAAATTACCTGAGTTTTCAAATTTTAAAAAGAAACCATTTGTTCCATAAGTAACTGATGGTGCAGCTTTTGGTTTCCAAATTCCTGATGTAGAATCTGTTTCGCCAAAAGTTGATGCGTCATAAGCATAGCCATCTGTAAAGTGAACGTGTGTCATTGAACCATCAAAATAAGCTGTAGAGTCTCCTCTACCACCAACATAATTTGTACTACCACTTGCATTAGCATTAAATGTTGCATCTTGACTTGGATAAGTAGCAGTAGATAAAGATGTTTGTTCTGTTCCATTAACATATAATTTACATCTATTAGAAGATGTTGCTTGTGTAGTATCAACTTTAGCAACGATGTGATACCAAGCAGAAACATCTCTAAAAACAGCATTTGTTTCTAATTCTAATGGAAAAGACCCACTATTATAAATATAAAAACTTAAATTATCTTGTAAGTCAAATCTTAAAACAATATGATTGTTACCATCTACCCACGCACTTGTCATTGTTGATGGTGCAAGCAAACCACTTCTTTTTACCCAACAAGAATAAGTAAATTTTGTTCCTAAAGTTGGTGTTCCCATTGTATTTGCAAGTCTTGTTGTGGCCATAATATATTCCTAATTAAATTGTCCTGAGTTATTTATACCAACAGAAACAGTAATTGAAAAGTCTCTTGTTGTCACTTGCGATTCAGCATCAGTCGCAGATAAAGTAAAATTGTAGGTCTGATCAGAAGTAGGACTTGGTGCTGTTCCTGTTATATTGTAAGTTGCACTTGTCGCTGGTGTCCCTGATAAAGTTAAATTCATTGTTGTTGCTGGTGTGTTTGAATTTGAAGTTAATACTGATGTTGTTTCGGCTATTGTTACGTTGCTGTCTGAAGTTGCCGCAACTGATAGTGAAACACTTGAACCTGCCGCCACAGTTCCAATGCTACCAGCACCCGTAGAAAAACTTGGTGCAGTAGAGGCTGATAAAATAGCGGAAGATGATCTAACTGCATTTCCGTCATTGTTTTCAACTCTAATAAAATAAGAAGCAGATGGAAGATTAAATGTAGCGTTTATGGACGTTGAACTTGTGAAAGCAACCGCAGATGCTCTTGATATTGCACCCGTTGATGAATTGATTGCTTCAACTATTGGCACAGATACAAAGTTAGTCCCAGCTATTGTAACTGTCGAATCTGAACTTGGTGATATATATAAACTTGAAGATGTAATCGTTGGTTTTGTTTCAGCAATAGTCGCAAAAGATAAAACCCCTGAACCATTTGTAACCATAGCTTGATTCGCTGACCCGTCTGCTGTTGGCATTTTAAAAGTTACACCATTTGAATTTAATTTACTTGAAATAATTTTTAGGTGATTTCCCATATGTGCGTGAGAGGAACATTGATAGTAGAGAATATTTGGTGTGTACTCATCCACAGCTAAAAGAGTATAAGCTCCAGCAGAACCAGCAGTTCCATTAGTTGTCACACCTGTTGTATATGCAGTCGTTTTTGCATCATCTAAATAAAATCTTAAAGGGTGTGTTGCGTTTGTTCCGTCTGATTGATCAAATTTATAATAATAAGGTTTTGAAGTATCTGCACCATTTAAAGTAAATGCTGGTGCTTCCAAGCCCTCTAAAAAATAAGCATTTGAACTTCCAACAGAGTGATATGGGTGTGCCGCAGTTTTTGTTCCAACTGTAACTGTGTAAGTGATTGGAGAGGAAGAAGAACCATAAGCACCTCTATCGTGAAATAATGATGATAAACTAGAAAGAGTAACTGTGCTATCAACAAGATTAACTGTATCATTAGACATATCAAAGATAGCAAAAGATACCCAAGCATCATTATCAGCATTTCTAAATTTTAAAGTATTCGAAGAAGTATCATACCACCATTGATAGGCATATTTTGTTGTTGGTTCTGATGATGATGAATTATTAGATACGATAGCAGATAAAGCATTATTCAAATCTGTCCTTGTTGCTGGAAAAGTTTGGTTATCTATTATGTAATCGTGATTAGCCATTTTTAAAATCCTTTAGCAATAAAATCAAAGGTTCGTGAAACTGCTGAACCACTTGAATTTTTAAAAGTTACATTAAATCCATTTACTGTTTTACTCTCTACCAAGAAAAAATCACCTGTTGCCATACCTTGTCCTGTAATACCTACTGCATAATTAACAGTTTTAAAAGGGTTTGTAAATGATACTGTTTTAGTTCCAGCACCACTTGAAATATCATTTCCTGATTGTATTCTATCTATCATATCAATAGATACAGATAAAGCTGAAATTACAGGAGTTGTTGAACCATCTCTAGAAATTAATACTAATCTAAATTTATAATATCTAGCAGTATAATCTCCAATAACAAAATTTCTAAAAGCTGTAAAAGTAGAATTATCATCTGAAAGTGCTATTTCTAAATGTGCGTTTTCGTTTGCTGGTGCGTCTCCGTCAAATGAACCTGTAGCCGAATCAAATAATCCTGTCTTTGAGTCAAACAAATCTGTTGGATCTTCTGAAAATTGAGTAATAGACGCAGTGACCCTTGATGTGTGCGATGCTCCAATATCAATTACACTAGCAAAATCATAAGTTCCTGTTGAGTTTAAATCTGTCAATCTTAATAAATTACTAGCTAGTGTTAAATTTGTTTTTGTACCTGTGAAATTAGGATTCTCAGTAGCACTCGCAACATTGTTAAAATTACCTATAGCTGTAACATTGGTTGCAATAATTGTAGCTTGTAATGAAAAATTTCCTAATTTATCTACTGCTTTAATTAAATATGAACCCACTCTAGCTGGTACTGTTACTGAAGTTGCTGGTCTTGATACTTTTTCAATTAGAGAAACAGAGTTTTGCCACTCTGCACCAGAGGTTAAAGTAGAATATCTGACTTGATAAAATGCTAAATCTAAATCGGTAACTGCTTCCCAGCTTAAATGTGCCTCATTACCTACTATGTTGCATGAAAAATCTGTTACATCTGATATAGGGTCTGTTGCACCTACAATAGTTCTTTGTGCAGATGTATATGTGCTTGATGCACCACTAACACCAACTGCTTTTACTCTTACGTCATAAGTCTCTTGGTCAATAACGTTTAATACTCTATGATTTAATCCAGAGCCTTGTGCGTATATTATAAAGTCTGAGTCAGATGCTTTTTTATACTCGACTTGATAAAATGATACAAAGCTATTTGGTGATGCACCAATAGTAACATCTAAAGCTACAATAACTGTTCCATCATTGTAAGAAATTAATTGGTCACTTAAAGTAACACTTGCAGGTGGTTGAATAGTAAATGCAGATGGTAAATTTGTAGCTGGTGTTGAAGATACTTGAGTCTTTGACGCATAAGTATAATGAGAGTTTTGATGTTCAACTAATAAAAGTTTTACTGTAAAATCTTCATTAAAAGTCATACTTGTTACTCTAAATGCTTTACTAGAAAATCCAAGCGAACCATGAGTAATATTTACAATATCACCTATCGCTAATTCATAAGCACTAAAACTAGCTGTAATGTCTAATGCTAAAGCCTCTCTTGATCTTCTTAGAATTATTTCTGCCATTTCTTCTGCTTGATAAAAACTAGTAATTGTAGGAAAATCAAATCTTCCCTCTAGTAAAAAACCACCATCAGCAGTTTTCATTGTTGCATGTTGATCTGCACTTGTTAAACCTGAGTCATCTATTGGTGGAAACTGTGCTTGATCTACTTGAAAATTACGATCTGGATTTACAAATGAAACTATAACTCTGTTGTATTTATTGTTTTTATTTGCACTTGCTAATGTAAAACCATCTATTATATCATCTTCATCTAAAGTAATAGATGCTGAACCAGTTGTTTCTATAATCAAATTGTATTTACCACCAACATACGGTAAATATCCTCTACATGCACCTAACAAGTCTCTAACGTTTTCAATTACTTTTCTTGAAGTATCTAATACTACATTAGTATCAAAAATATTTATATCAGAACCACCAGAGTAAGGTGTGACTTGAGTAACACAAACTTGTGAGGCATCGTAAAAACTTTGTAAATCAATATCTGTTGTAGCTAGACCTTTTCCATATCTTTCATTTCTTAAATAATCTAATAAACAAAATGCTGGATTAGTAGAAAAACTAGCAGTCTGTTCAGATAAATTTGATGCTAGTGTAATTATTTTTTTACCTTGTACTTTTGCTTGAACTCTTGGAACACCACTAAATATATCTTGATTCCATTTAAATTTAAGAGCAAGATAAGCAACTCCTGATAGTTTATGATTTGATCCCCAGCTTGATAATTCAGATAATAAACTTGATGAACTTTGTCCATCACTACCAAAATGTGGCTCGATAGTTATATGTGATGTACTATCTTTATAAAAATTTGAGTCACTAGTTGCTACTGTTCTTTGAGTGTTGTCTGCCATAGCACCTGTAAAAGTTACAACTTTATCATCAACTCTGATTTCTGTTATGCCATTTATTTCACCCTCGCATAAAACTAAACAAATATACAAATGGGTGTTATCAGTTCCAGTAGTTTCAACAAAAACTCTAGTGCCACCTACAAGTCTTGTGCCATACACTACTGGTATTGTAGCGTCATTAGATTGTTTATTTACTAAAATACCTTTTTCAAAATTATCAAACTCTGTATCACCAAAATCTGGATTGTCTTGCTTTCTCAATAAACTTCCAAATAACCAAGTAGCTGCAATAGCTAATATTGCTAATTTTGGATTCATTCTTAAAAAAGGTGTAATTACTTTTGCTGCTTTTTTTACAATTCTTGTAACACTTTTGAAAAAACCCATTATCCTCTACCCCATTTTAAATCTAATACAGTTTGACTTGCAAAATCAAATCCAACATCAGTACTAAAAAATCTTTGTTGTGAATTATTGTTTGTTTTTCTACCACTAACTTTACCGAAATCTGCCCAGTGTGATACGATAGACAAATTAACTACGGATTCATTCGAAGTTTCGTTAATTTGAAAAGTGTCTATTGTACCTTTGTATAATAAAAAAGGATCAGAAATCAAAGCATTATTACTATCCAACAATCCTCTAAAAACAGTAACTGAATCATTTACTACGTTTTCATTTAAAACAGTAGAGATAAAAGTTTGATCTGCACCTGAAAGGGATATTTGTAAAGAACTTTTTGTTAAATCTGTTTCCTCTGTAAATGATGGTGTGCTTAATAAAAAGGAACTTGAAGTGTATGTTACACTAGAGCCAGATACAGAACTAGTTAGATCAAAAGCATTGTCAGTGATATTTACAGGAGTTCCAAAACCAATAGTTATTAGATGAACAGGACTTATATTATTTGTCGCTAGTTCGTTTTTTACTGCTGTCGTTAAGCCTCTCGTCATATTCCTCGTAACTTGTTCGTTTTATTTTCTCACTATCTTTTATCATAATCATCGACCAATTTGCATTAGGATATGAGTGTTTTTTTAAGTCATTTGTTTTTGTATCAATTTCAGACTCATCAACTATCTTTTCCATTACAAAATCGGCATTACACCAATGCTTTACTAAATATCTCTTTCCCATTAGATTGATTCTTCTACATCTAACTCAAATTTATATAAAACATTTCCATTATTGTCAGCACCTACTCCACCAAACTCTTGAACATCATTTACTAAATGCACTGTAAAAGGTACGTTACTATATGTTACAACTGAATCATCTGCTAAAGCTGTAATCAATGGTGGTTCGATTGTGACTGTTGCCGCATTTCCAGAACTTGTAACATCAGAAACAATCATATAAACTTTTGTATGCGAGGCAAATTTAATTAAGTCTCCTGCTTTAAATCTGCCTGCACCATCACCAGCAAATGCGTCCATAGCTATCGTGTTATCACCTACATTGTGTACACCATTTACCAAGACTGTTCCTGTCTCGGAGCCTCTCGTATTTTTTACCTCAGGGGGTATGATAGTAAAATTTTCTTTACTACCTCTTTGCTGAATTACGAATGCCATTAATTCACCATAGACGTCTGATCTTTTTGCAACAATTATTTCTGCTGTAAATCCAAATCTCTGTGTACCTATTTGTCTTGTTAATTTCTTACCTGAAATTGATTTTGAAATAAGAGTATCAACTTGTGACTGAATACCAAGTGTTTGAAATTTAGAATTTGATATTGGAAAAGAACCACTCATACTACATTTCCTCTGCCTTTTTCATTTACTGCATTATTTATTATTGCAGTTATTGTTCCTCTATTTTCTACCAATGCCTCGTCAAAACCTCTTGAGTCAATAGTATTGATTGTAAAATTAACATTTACATTTCCTGTTCCAGTTCCTCTTGATGCTTGTGTTATCTGTCCAGCTTGGTTTGGAATAAATAACTCTGCTCCTTTTTCACCAACTACAACTGGTCTACCTTTTGCTACTCCACCACCTTTCGACATAAAACCTAAAAAACCTAAAGGATTACCAGACATAAGTTGTGTTGTACCTTTTATTTTTTTTTGTCTTTCCATCTCTTTGGTTTGTTCTTTTAACTCACTTGTTTTAGCTTTTTGTATAACTAAATCTGCTGTGTTTATTCCGAAGATACTCAACAAACTTCTTTTTTGTTTTTGAGATTCTATTACACCTTTTGATATTAAAAAGTTTCTTAATGACTCTTGTAAAACTAGCTGTATTGTAAATGCAAGAATATCTACAAGTAATTTCTGTGCAAGTTCTTTTAAACTCATATTTAAATCTTTACCAAGCACTACTGCCTCTGCTAATGATCTTGAAAAACCTTTGATACCTGTTAACAGAAACTTACTTACTGTAGTGTTAATAGATTCAAAGTCTTTTTTTATTTGTTCATTTAAAATACCAGCGACTTGCTGAAAGTTCAATCCTATTTGTTTAGCTTGATCTTTCACTCCTGTTGCTACACTTAATAATTCATCTAATTGTTTTTTTGATATAACTATATTTTTTTCTACTTTCTCTAAAAATTTTGCAACTGCCTCAGAATTTTTACCCCATGCCTCTGTATCTTTACTAGCACCAAATAAACTTTCACTAATTTTTTCTAGATCAACACCAAGCATTTTTATAATAGCACTAATTGCGGCAACTAAAATTTTACCTCGTCTGCCTAACATTAAGAAACCAATGATACCTAATTCTCTAACTCCTGCAGGTAAGGCTTTTACTAAATCAATCAAACCACCAATACCAGCACCAATAATTTTAAATACTAATTGTAAAGAATCTAACAATCTTGCAACACCAAGTATAGCTTGTTTTGTAAAGTTTATTAATGCTTCACTAACTCTTGCTGAAAATTTATTTAAGGTTGCAGAGTTTTCTTCTATTGATCTATTGATAACAACTAAAGCATTTTTAATAAAATCAAAAAATCCAGCACGATTTGTTTCTAATTGAAATTTAAATAATTTATCTGATAACATTGATAAAGTACCAGTAAAAGTAGTAGCTAATACTTCTGTTGCTTTTGAGAACTTACCATTTTCACCAAACACTTCTTCAAATCTTTTTCTAGTTTCTTCTGCTGTTACTGTTGCTCCAGCTTTGAATCCTAATAATGCTCTTACACCTCTTTCTCTAAATACATCTGCCGCAGCAATACCACCAGCAAATGATCTTTGTATTTGTTCTGCGGTTTGTCTAAAATCTAATCCTGTAACTGCCGCAACATTTCCAGTAATTTTTAAAACTGATTCTAATTCTTCTGCATTTTTTGTAACAACTGCCAAGTTTCCTGATGCACCAGCTATTTCTTGTAGAGAGAAAGGAACTCTTGCGGCAAAACCAATTAAAGTATCAAATGCTTTGTTACCCTCTGAAACACTATTAAATAAAAACTTAAATCTTATACCTAAATTTTCTACTTCACTTCCAGTTCTAATCAATGATCTTATTGCAAGACCACCACCAATACCTATCAATGCTGATTGAACTGAAAATATTGCACCACGTAAATTTGATAATCCTCTTTGAACTGCACCAAAAGCCTGTTTGGTTTTATCCTTTGCAAGTAAATTTAGAACTATATTATTTGTAGCCATTATCTATGTTTCATCTTTTCCATTGCTCTATTGTTTTGTTCTTGCTCGACTAACAGATAACCTAACCAATGGTTAAACTCCCACTCAGGCATTTCTAAAACAGAACTTAAAGATATTTTTAACCTATCTGCAACGATAAGTAAATTTTTTAATTCAGGGTCTTTTAAGAGTTTTTTTTTACTTCTTCAGGCTGAATAGCTTGTACCATTGCAGTCGCTATCCTAGACAATACATCAGAATCAACCTTGTGCATTAATGCTAGTTTATCTTCTAAACTAAACATCTTTTTGCCATCTTTGTCCAATGCTTTCATTACAAGTATGTCTGCAAGAATACCTACATCATTTAAGTTATCAGACTTCTTAAATAATTTATTCTTTTCAGATAACGTAATTGGATTCCAGAAAACGATAGTAGGTTTGCCATCATCATCTTTCCATTCAGGAATTTCAATAGACTGAACTCCTAAACTCTCAAAATGAGACTTTGCTCTATCAATAACTTTCATACAATACTATTATACAGTACCTTTTGTAAGTGCTCCACTGCCTTGAAAATTTACAGTTCTTGTTACTACTGCGTCCATACCATTTGTTATACCCATAGATGTAACAATTCCTGAACCAGTAAAACTCTGATCACCACTTGTATTACCCTCTGGTAAAACAGTAAAAGATACAGATGAACCCACAGTTAAATTTTCTTGTGCCGTGTCTGTTTCATCATAGTTCATATCGATAGAACCACTGAAAGATGTTCTACCAGCTATGAAAGACTTTGCTGCATCAGATAATTGTGTATCCTCTACAACATCGCCAGTTGTCTCTAATGTAAAACCAGTTACTTCACCAGCTACATCAGAACCTACTTTGATTACTCCTTCTTTTCCGTGATGTGTTGCCATTTGTTTTCCTTCTCTTTTTTAGGTTTACTATTTTTTTTGTTGATTTGCTTATAACCTCTTTTCTCAAAATCTTCAAGTTGAAGTTCGTTGATTATAATCTCATCATTGCCTTTTACTACTTTTATGTCTTTAGCCATAATGTTTTTTTTAATTTAATATCTATTCATTGTCAATCTTTCTTATGGTGTGCCACTTTGATGTTCATAAAGTACTGATACTGTTAAATTTACTGCTCCAAATGGAAATAATTGACCACCATCAGATTCAATATTAGTAACTTGTGTATCAAGTGCATTACCACCTCTAGTTATATCAGATTCTAATGCAGTTTCAATAGCAGTTGCAAGATTATTTCTTGCTGTATCTATGTTGCTTTCTGAACCTTTTATGTAGCATTGTATTAAAAATTCTAATGTACTTAATCTAGTCTTAGCACCACTTCCTAATTCTTGATCTTCTTTCGTTTCTTCTATCGTTTGTACTAATACTGCTGGATATTGTTGTTGTGATAACTCGTCCAAAGGAAATGGTTGTCTTGAGACTTTTTTAATTGCTGGACTAGAAACACTACTTACGACTGATACAATATTTGTAGCTATATCTTCTCTCTTGCTCATATTTTAAAATTCTTCATTTGTTTTTTTATAAACTTTGCAAACTCTCTTTGTATTGCTTTTTCATTTGCTCTGCTAAATCCAAAGAACTTTCTTTCAGGTAAATTACCTAAACCCTTTTGATGAAACAATGCTTTATTTGCTTCTCTCTGACTTCTAAAAAATAACTTTACTTTATTCTTGCCCTCTGGTCTAGCAGTAATCGATTGTAACATTCTATTTGTATCTTGTAAATCTACCTTTGTTTTGCCTTTTTCATCAGAATAAGATTTACTATATGGTACAAATCTTTTACCATCTTGGTCTATTCCTCTATCTGTTTTTTCTAAAATTATTTCTTTGAGTTGTAATCCAGCACGTAACAAACCTTTAGTTACTTCTCTTGGTAATTTCTTTCTAAATTTTAGAAATCGTTTTCTAACTTGATTGAGATTTGTGTCTACTTTAGCACTTAGCATTATCTTTGTAATCTACGACTACCATGTAAAGGTTCTCTTTCATTTACTGAAATAGTACCATCTGTTTTTGAATCGTATTCTACACCATCTTCTAACACTGATCTAAATTCTTTATTAAACTCACTTTGATAGTGTTCTGCCATTCTTTCAAATCTATCTTTATCTGCCTCAGGTCTAAACTTACTTAGTGCTGGACAAAAGTATTTGTATAAAAATAAATATACTCCAGCCCTTTTAAATTGATCTAAATTGATTTTAGTATTAACCATTTCTTCTGTGTTTAATACTGTTATGTCTGTATAAACGTTTGTTTTATATACTGGCCACCAACGTATTCTTAATTCTCTAAAAATGTCATTTGTTGTTTGTGAAATAAAAAAAGCTACCTCTGATGTCCCTGAGCCTATACCAAAATCAAAAATATCTGTTTGATACTTTGCGACCTCAGTAGCATCTATAACGTTAGCACCTGTAAAGTTTGTCATAAAATTCCTTTACCCTATGGGCGATTGCTCGCCCATAAGAATATGATTATTAGCTTACTATACTAGAATCACCTTGTATTTCAACACCATAAGTATCGTGTAATTCACCTACACCATAAACTGCTGTTGCTACAATTTCATCTGCTCTTAAGCTAGCATCTCTCTGAGTTTCTACTTTTAGGTCTTGCATCATTGCCATACCTAATGCATCTGAGTGGAACATAGCTGATTTGTAATCACCTGCGTTTCCAGTGTTAGCAATGTTAGAAGTCTCAAAAATTGGTATTCCACCTAATCTTCCGATGAAACCATTTCTTAATGCTTCATTTGCTAAGTCAGATACGTTTCCAGAAGTTGCAAATGTATTTGTTATACCTTTTTTAAGGTCATAAGCAATATCTGGGTGGAACACTGCTGACACACCATTTAATGGTACGTTGTTTCTTCTAAGTGTTGCGATTGCTTGGAAGAAATGCTCCACAGTAACTGCTGCTGCTGTTGAACCTACCGAGTTTGAAAAATCATCAAATAAAGCAGTTAAATCTAAGTCTTGTTTCTTAGCGATTGCTTCACCGAATAATCTACCAATGTCTGCCGCCACGTTTCTTGGAGCAGAATTTCTTGCTAGGTCTGTTAATGTTGTCATGATTCCATGTTCACTTGCAGTTATTGTAACTGAAGTTGGATTCACTTCTGTGTTGGAAAGATCAGATGCCTCTGATACTGCACTAGCTGAAACTGTGCCGTATATCGGAATTTCTACGCTCTTACCCCCACCTGCGATAGCATAACTTTTCACAAGTGGTCTCATTATAGACTGTTCACTTGCTACGAATAATGCCTCTGCAACAATCTCAGTATATAGTTCCGAGAGTGTTGACGATGTTGTTTCGTTTGCCATTGTTTTTGTCCTCTATTATTATTTATTGTTTAAGTTAATTTGAATAGGCTTAGAATCTCGTTGTTTGCGATACTCTGCATACTTCTTACGATCCTCTTCCTTACTCATATCTAAATCCTGAATACTGAAAGGTTTTACAGTTTTACCCTCGACGCTACTCTGACTCCCTACTCCAGACTTAGACCCTTGCGAGAAATGTGGGTTAGCATCTAAGAACTCCTTAACAGATTCTTCAATCGTAAGTAGTTCACCTTTGTCGTTATACCTTGTATTATTATGTTTGTCTAGTATTTCGATACGATTATCGTCAGTTAATTTAATACTATTTTTCATTAACTGGACAATCTGTTGAGGATTGATTGCGTTCATTTTTGAAGCAACAGACATTACAGAATTATCTACTTTTTCTACTTTAATCATATTTTTCATACGATTTAATTCTTCGTCTTTTTCTTTAATCCTTTGTTTCATTAGATTTTCTAAGTCTGCTTTAGTCTTTGCATCTTTAACTTGTCTTTCTTTTTCTTGATCTTCTACAAGTTTTTTTTGCTCGTCTAATGCTTTTTGTTGTTTTGCTTTCTCTGATTCAAGTCTTGATTTGATTATGTTGTTGACTTGACTTTGTGTAAATGTAGCCTCTTTAGGTTCATTTACTTCTACTTGTTCAGTAGTTTCTTTTGTAGCCTCTGTATTGGCTACTTGTTCTTTTTCTGCCATTTTCTACTCCGTTAGTTAATTATTAACTTTCCGTTTTGATCGTACCATGTTGGACTCACAAAACTCCATTGATGACGACAATTATAACCACCACGAACTATTAATGGATTACCAGCTTTCTTGCCTTTCCAAGAACGTGATCGCCATAGTTTCTTGACTTCATCAATCGTAAATACTCCTGATCTTCTCTTATCAAGTTTTCCTGACTTTAGCAATCTACAAAAATCTCGAGTTGTAGGTATTAAAGAACCCTGATACTTAACATGAGTTAAACCAGCATCTTCCGACTTTGCAAGGTTTAGTTGAGAGTCAAATTCACGTAAACTATCATTTAATACTTGACCAGCAAAACGTTTCATATTCTCGCCTGTTCTATCTCTTGCAAATTTTGTTTGTAACACTTGTATGTTTTTTGTTAATCTATCTCTTACTGCTCTACCACTAGTTGTTCTTTTGTCTATTGACCTAACTTTAACCTCATCTCTTTTGATCTTCGCAACTAGTTTGTTAACTTCTGCATCTTTTGAACTAGCATAGATACCATTTATTGTTTGTCTCATTTCTTGTTCTAACTCTGCAAAGTCCACACCAGCTAAAACAGACTGATAAACCTTTTCTGATAATCTTCTTGTAAATGTATTTGATACATCTTTGAACTGAGTAAAAGTTTGGTTTTTTAAATTTTTAATTAATGCTAAATCTGCCTCTGTAAGTTGTTGAAATCTTTTAGGTATATTGCCTATCTGCTTAAATGCTCTTTCAATTCTTTTAGCTTGTTTGTTAAAACCCTCTCTTACTACTGTGTCTGACCATTTTAAATATTCTTGCTCTAAAATAGCTTTGATCTTAGGACGCATTCTAATAGCTACTCTTAATTGTGCTACCTTTTCTAAATCCTCTAAATCACTAGCAACTAGATTAACAACTCTTTTTTCTATTCTGTCTAAGGTATCTATTAATGTTTTGTAATATTTTGACTCTGCTAATTCTATCTGTCTAATTCTATACTCTGCAAAATCTGTAACCTTGTCTGCCATTCATTAAACTTCCTCGTCCTCTACTTCTTCTTCTTGCTGAGGCTCATCTTGAGTAAATTCACCAACTTGACTATTGCCATCTATCTCGTCCATAATGATCGTTAGTTTTTCATCATCATCAACTACTGCTCTAGCAATCTCTTTATCAATTTCTTTGTTTAATGTTGGTGATGGTACGTTAATTGATTTAGCTTGTTGGAAGAATAATAAATCAGTAGCATAATCTCTAATGTTAAATGAATCAGGGTAATTTATTTCACCATCAAACTTTGCATTTTGATATTCTGCGTATATCCTAAACATTTGTTCCTCTGCTAATTGTAAGTTATCTGCTTTCTCAGACAATCTAGCATTTAATAATTCAAATTCTGTTTGTAATGCAATACCTGATGATACTTGTTGTCTTGTTGTTCTTACTGCTCCTGTGTGTGCTATTCTATTTATAGCCTCAACCTTTTTAGTGATTGAGTCCATGATTGATGTTAAGTTTTGCCCTGATGGTTGCAACAAGTAAGGTTTTAAATTTGGTTCCATTTCATCAGGCATTTCGATTACTGCACCAGCACCAGCACTTGCATTTACACCAGCAGTCTTAACTAATGATGGGTGATTTGTTAATCTAATTAATTGTTCTATTTCTGAATACTCGTTGTAAATTGCTTTCTGTAGCTCCGCTATGTCCACAAGGTCAGATTGACCAATTCCACGTTTGTGTGATTTGGAATTGTATAAAATAACTGCTGGTATTTTGCCAATCTGATTCTCGGCAGTATCTATTAGTTGTGGTTCTGTTCTGTCATCTTCTACATATATGGTATCAACTTTATCAGGATACCAAATACGCATATATGAACCACCTTTCCTATCTACTTCTTCTCTAATCTTTAAGTAGTTTAAAATGTACTTACCATTTGGTTGTCTTTCAAAGTTCCAATCAAATACATTTTCAGGAGTAATAATAGATACATAGGGTCTAATTTCTTGATTTAATTCTTCTGCCCTAGTTGCCGTTTGTATATTTGGCTTATCTAAAATCATAAAACAATGCCCATAAATAGATGCATAGTTTTGTGCAGTTTTCATTACAGTGTTAAAGTTATTTCCCTCTAGGTCTGCATCTTTTAAAAACATTTGCAGACTAGGTTCTTCTGACATACTTCCAAAATCTCTACTTGCCTTTTCTCTAAATAAAAATGATGAATATATTTGTATGATATTTTTACAATGGTTATCACAAGGAGTGTTGCCTAACCTTTGATTAAATTCATGATCTAATTCTAAATTGTATCTGTTTAAATATTGACCAAGTGTGTAATCGTAGCCTCCGTTGTAGCTACGTATAAACATTTCCCAGTTCTTTTGATTTTCAGAATAATCTTTGTGTAGTTCTAATGCTGAGTCTCTGTTATATGCCATATCGTCTTTGTTGTACGTTCCATCTTTGAGGTTTAAAATCCATAGTTCTTGATACAAGAGGTTTTACTATTTCTGTAAGATACCCGATGCTGTCGTTCATATGATCAAACCCATCTTCTTTATCAGGAATATTTGTGTTTTCCTTATATATTTGTCTTTGTAAACCTTTTATTATGATTTTGCAACTAGGATCAACAAAAATATATCTTTTACCTGATGCTGATTTTAGTCTTGAGTTAACTGCATTAATTCTATCTCTAACTGGGCTATGTCTTAATTTACATTTAACATTAAAGCCAGCATTCTGCAAAATAGATAAGTCTGTCTTACCACCAGCACTAGTCTTTCTTTGCCTACAAGCTGGGTCAGGGTAAATAAAAATCTTTATTTTACTGCCATATCTTTGTTTAATTTCATTTACCATTTCATCTGTGTTTGATGAGTAAATAACTATCTCATCTACAAAATGTATAATTTCTTTATCTATTTGTGCTACACTTGCAGACATAGGATCAACGTTGAAATCTAAACCAATGTGTAATGGCTTTGTCCAATCTATCTTTTTTTCTTTAACATTATCAACAGCATGAAAATTGTAATAGACAGCACCAGCATAGTTCTCAAAACTACCCTCAAATTCTTGTCTAAAAGTTCTAATATCAACGTCTTGTTTTGCTTGTTCTAATTCTTCTTTTGATACCATACCACCTTGCAATGTAGTGTATTGAAAGCTATCCCATTCTTTATCTGTACGTCCTTTTTCAAACATACGGTAACTCCAATTACCATAACCTTTAGGTGAACCACACATTAGAACATGACCTTCTGTATCTGCTATTGATGCACGTAATACTTCTGTCCAAGCCTTTTCATCAATGTCTGCAAACTCGTCAAGTATTAAAAAATTTATACCAACACCTCGTAATGAATCGTAGTTCTCACAACCTTTTAATGAAATGATACTTCCTGTCTTTCTAATTTTAATTTGTAGATTTGTTTCGTTAATACTATCTACCCAGTTAAATGTTGAGAGCATATCTTTTAGCTTTGTCCATGCTATCTCTCTAGCCATTTTAAAAGTAGGTGCTACATACCAGATGTTTTGTTTTACTCTTGTTGCATATTTCATCATTTCGGTAATACATAGAAATGTTTTACCAAATCGCCTACCTGATACTAAAACTCTAAATCTTTTATTTGATGTACTTACTTTATGCTGGGGTTTTGTTAATTTTATTTGCATGACAACCGAAGTTTATTACTATCTTATCTTTCTCAACTTCCAATTTACCCATTTCTTGCAATATATCTTTACTGACTTCATATCCTCTAATAGCACAATCATAATGATTATTGAAACTATTTATATACATTGGACTACTACATGCTAACATTACAGAAGAACAAATTTTGAGTACTAGTGTGTAACTCATTTTTTCTTTCTTCTATAAAATAATCTATTTACTCTAACTTTCCACAAGTAAGTTGATATTTTTGATGCAATACTCTCGCACTTTCTTAATATAAAATCTAACATCTATGTACCTCATCTTAAGGGTATTTATATAAATCATCTATAAGTTTATTTTTCTCTCTTATTACTTTTCTTAAACTCCCAATCTCTTTAAAAAATAATTCTTTTGCTTTCTTCTCTTTATCTATTTCTAGTTCCTTAATGTCAATGACTGATTTTAGCGTATCGACTTCTTTTTTAAGAATTTCTATTTGTGCCTCTAGGTCTGAATCACCTTTATCTTTTAAGTCTATTTTAGTTTCTGTTAATGGTTTTAATACTTCTGTTTCTTTTTCTGAGTATTTGTTTATCATTTTGTCATTGATATTATCTTCAATATCTTTTTAGAACCCATGTAAATTTCTGTTTGTGCTTTTACTTTCTTACAAGAAAATTGTACTCTTTCAGGTCTAACTTGTCTCTCTGCTATACGTTTTGATTTTAAGCACTCACTCATTTTCTCTTTGTAAGTATGTTCAACAACATCACCTTTAAGCATCATCAATAAAGCTACAACTGTTTCAATCATTAGTGTCCGTTCTTTCTTACTTTATCTTTTATAAGTTCGATTTGATCCATAACCCTATCCATATCTTTTTGTAGTCTAGTGATATTAGTTTGGTTATTTCTCATAGACTTTATTTCTGTTTGTATATCTTCTACGTCAGAAATCAAATCTTCTATTAATAAAAATTGCTCAGAGTCAGCAGGCAAACTACCCATTTCCCCTCGTGGCCATTTTATTCTAAATTCAGTATTCTTCTCAACATCAGACAACATTAACTTGCCGTTGGTTTCTATGATATTGAGTCTTTCAATAATACCAAAATAAGCCCACACACTCACAGCTACTGCTATGATAATGCTAACTAAGTTTTTTATACTTAGATCAATTCCAGAATCCTCTCGGACTTTTAATGGTTTCATTAACGATAACCTTTTACTACCCAGTTTAGAATCTTTCTAATATACTTTTTTATATTTTGAATCCACTTCTCCATGCTTTTAAACTCCAAAATGCTGGACTCAAAGACTTCTGCCCACGTACCTTTCTAAGAACTCCACCCATACGAGCCATAAAACTTCTTTTTCTCGCTGGTATGTTTTTCTTGATTCGCATAGTCTTTGAACCAAAGTTAACTTTTTGAACTCTACCAGTTCTATTATTTCTGACAAAGACCTTAAACTTTTTAACATCACCACGCATTGGTTTGTTTAGTCTAACTGATCTACCTCTATACTTTGCCATTGTTTTTCTTTATCATTTATTGTGGCTCATTACCACCACAAATATAGCCCACTACTTGCTTGCCGTCATAGGTGTGATAGTACAAATTGCTGAACATCTTTCTTTGTTTTCTCTCGTAAACCTTAACGTTATGATGAAACCAACTAGAACAAGACTCATTGATTTCAAATGTATCAAGTTTTAAATCGCCAAATGTAGTTAAATATAGCAATGTAATCATTATTGGTTTCATCTTAGAGTCCTAGGTCGCCATTTGCTACAAACATAGGTATCTTTTACACCTCTTGACTTGTATGTAAAACAAAATCCATGCCGTCTTGAAAACGTTGCACAAGACCCACAACTACCTTTACCTTGTGATGGTCTAAAATCTTGTGGCATTTTATGGGGAATAAACTCTCCATTAGGATAGAATTGAGATCGTTTTAACATAGTGTGGATTTTATTCTATTTTTAGCAAAATTAAAATAATCTTCATCTATTTCTATACCTATAAAATCCAAATTCATTTGTTTTGCCACTTTACCAGTTGTTCCTGTTCCCATAAAACAATCTAATATAACACCTTTCTTAAAACCTGATAATTTTATACATTTTTCAACAAGTTTTTCAGGAAATATTGCTGGGTGTTTTTTCTCACCTGCAATAGATTTAGTAATTTCTTTTGTTGCTTTACTTTTATATGTAAAATGCCAACAATTCGTTGTCTTACGCCAATTCTTTCCAGTTCTTTTTACTTGTCTTTCATAGTTATTATAATCTTTATTAAAAGGCACACTAGACCATTCAACATCAATGTTTGTATTGCCCTCTTTAGTAAAATGAAAAAGATTTTCCCAACCATTAATGAGGTATCGGTTGCTTTGATGAGGTGTTGTATATCCTCTGACTTGATTATCTATCTCTACAGCTTTAGCCCAAATAATATGATTTTGTAATTTCCAATTAATCTTCTCTGCTACTTTGTAAGAAGTAAATGGATAATCTTTACCTGATGCGATGTTAAGAAATAAATGTCCATTGTCTTTTAATAGTCTACAACATTCATTAAATATATTAACTAACCAATTAACATAATTATCTCTTTTATCTTTATAATTATTATAATTCATTCCAATATTATAAGGTGGAGATGTTATAATTAAATCAACACTATTATCAGGCAAGTTTGGTAAAACTTGTAAGCAATCATCGTTATAAAGTTTCATCTACCTTGCCCTCTGTATTTTTTCCACGTCCTTTTACGATTTTTGTTCATCGTAGAAGTGTTAGGACGTCTGCCAATAGAAGTACCCTTGTACGTTCTCTCATAGACAACAGTCTGACCAAAGACGTTACCCTTTCTTTTTGCCATCTTCCGATACAATCTCTAATGGTAGAGGCTCGTTCCTATTTGTCTGTTCTATTTTTTCTGTTTGACCTAAATGTTGCTTACCTAACCATATCTGCATTACTACGTTTCCTGATAATGCTTTCTCAAACTGAGCACGTCTCAAACTTATTTTGCCCAGTTCTCTTCCCTTTTTTATATGGTGGACATAATGACGTTGTAAAGTCTTAGTAGATACCCCACAAAATTGTGCTATTTCATCAAATGTAGCATGCATTTGTGCGAGTTTTTTTATAGTCTCTACATCTACTACTTTCATTGGTCTTGCCATAGTTTTGTCCTTTTTTACTTTGATACCCATTCGTAGAGTATTTTACCTAATTTCTCGCTTTCTTGCAAATTTACAGGAAAATAAACATCGACTATATCTTTAAAATAGTTCTCAATATTCTTAACTTTTGTCTGCCTACCTTTGATAAATGTAGGACTTTGATTGTCTTTCCTATCTATATGTCTCTTTGCAATAGTGTTAGGTGCACCTTTTAATATGACTATCTTCAAATCGTAATATCTTTGTAAATATAGCAGATTGTTTTTTGTAAATAACCTATCACCCTCAAAAACTATATTTCTTCTATCCTTACAATCATCTACAAATTTTAAAAAATCAGGGTTCACACCCATAGATAATCTGTCAGTTCCACAAAACGTATTATCAGTATGATATAGACCTAAAAGACTAGTGCTTGTTCTTTCGTCAAGATGCCCTTTTAATAAACCAAACTCAAAGTTAGTCCTAAAATTATGATACATAAATTTAACTAATGTAGTTTTACCTGTTGCTGGTTCACCACCTATGGCTAAACATTTCATAATTGTCTGTTAAAATTACCTGTATTTAAAAATTGTGAATACATCTGGGGTTTTATCACTATGTTGCTACTTAATGTAGTATGTAATAGTTCATTTCTTCCTTGCCAAAATACATACCAATCTATACCATTCCACCCATCTTTTTCAACCATAGAAATCTCCATAGCTTGTCGATCTAGATAATAACCTAAATACCTACCTTGTTTTACTCTAAATATTTTTTTAAATGAACATAGTGCAGTTTCTAGTTTATATGGATTATTTTTAAGTCTGTATCGTGTACTTATAATGTTCGATATTTGTTTAGCTTTTGTCTCTAAAAATTCTATCTGTGATTGATTTAACTTAGTATTTATCCACTCATCTTTACCTACTGCATAACACAATCCATTTCTATGTGATTTACTACCACTAAAGTCATCTAGTTTTAAATTATCAGGTACAAAACTTAAACCACAACACTCGTGTAGTGTTTGCATATAAAACCATGTTGAATACCTACCAAATTTGTACAAATTGTTTTTGATGCTATGCCAAAGATTGTCAAAACTATTAAATTGTCTAAACTTTGACCTTTGATTAATTTTACCTATCCATTCTTTGTAGCTTTCAAATTGTTGTGGCAAGTAGCCTTTATTGTATTTAGTATCTGTTTGATAACGTAGTCTATGGTAGTTTTTATCGTTCCAATCTTTTAATCTTTTACTATCAACTAGTTCGAAATCTGGAAATTCGTTCCATATTATCCAAGCAGTAGGCAAATGATAGGTAGTTCCATATATCCAAGCAATCCATAGCTTTTGTTCTATGTTATGTTCAAATCTATCAAACAAATAATTTAACATCCATATAGGTGGATCACAATCTTTGTATTTTAATGACCAAGCATACCATCTTAAAAATGCCTTAAATCTATTTTCTTTAAGTCTATAATCCATACAAGTATCTTCTAAACCAATAGGCTCTGACTTTCTCAATAGTGTCAAATACGATTGCTAGTTTTTTTTGTGATAAGTGTAATGTTTCTATATCTTCTAACAATAACTTTTGTCTTGTGTTGTAATCAGGTATGACCAATTCAGGTTTATTCAGGGCTTGTTTTCTTAACTCAACTTGCTCCTCTCTCGTTCTCATGAGAGGTTGATCAGACCTAAGACTACCCTGTTTATCTACTGACCAAAAAACTAACCCATTTCGGACATGCCACGTAACACTACTAGGTGTACAAGATAGCTTGATACGTTTCATACCTTTATCATACCAATATGCTATAAATTCAGACCAAACTTTACTAGCATACCCTTTCTTTTCCTCACCAGCTATTGTGACTATCTCATACAAATTTATGTATTTAGTTCTTTCACTAGTAGTAGCAAATATTACTGCCACAATTTTGTCATTTTCTTTTAATGCGAATGCTGGGTGCTTTTCATAATTTTTAAATCTAAACCAAAGATTATGTGCTTGTTTTAGAAACTTAGTATTCCTATGACTCATGTTTATTTGAGTTAGAGGTATTATTTCTTCAGCTTGTATATTGTTGCAAATCATCTACTTTTGTATTTTTTACCCAAGACTCAATTACACCTTTACTTAATTTAGTCCAATTTGTACTTAAACAACCTACTAATTGTGGTTCACTATAACCCATTCTTGTAAATATATCTTTTGTACTAGCTATTGTTAATGGTGATGAGCCAAATTGATATAATGGTCTATATTCGTTTCTAAACCAGTAAAGTGTAGGTGTCTTTGCTCTGTTATCTAAAACGATACAAGCTATACTACCACCTAAATCGTATGGGTGTTCGTCTCTTAACATTTGTCTAAGAATCAATTCAGAATCGTTTTTACCTTTGCATTTTAATCCGTATTTCTTTTCCCATGTTTTAGGGTCTGCTTGTGAAATAACCCCATTATGGACAACTGCCATATTATCGTAAACTATCGGTTGATTGTATTCTAAACTTGATGTGCTATACCTACAATGTCCTATCAATACTTTGGTTTTTATTTTAGGTATTTCTAAATCTGTTGCTGGGTCTGGCACTATTTTATATTTTAATTTTTTATCTTCTACCCAAGCAATACCAGTTGCATGTTGTCCTCTAATTTTAGATTGTAAAAGAAATCCTTGTACCTCTTTCATATCTAAAAATTCTTTGTCTGATTTAAAACCGATTATTCCACACATTTATGCGTTCAAGCCCTTTCTATCTATTAACCTCTTTGCAATTTCTTGTTCTTCTATTGCAGTTTTACAATTAATCATATTTTTTCTATAATAGCATACTACACTAATTCTTTCATATTTACCTTTAGCTTTTATTTCTGTATTGCCATGAAATTCATGTACGTCCATAAAACATACATCACCACTTCTCACATCAAAGCCTACTCCATACTTTGGAAAAACTGTATAGCCACCCTCATAATTACCAGCTTGTAATACTCCAAGATTACCAAAGCCCTCTGGTAAATCACCTTTATCAGTATGTATAGCAGTTCTAAAATTTTTATTTATTGTTATGGTAGTAAAAACTGTGCCTTTAATATAAAAATCATTGCTTGTTTTATTGATCATATTCTCTTGTGCTTTATATCTCTCAGGTGCAACTTCCTTAAACAAATCAGATATATATTTTATGTAAGGATAACCTTTTTTAAATTTGTCAAATTTCTTTTCATTAAACATAGTTTGTCTGCAATATGGAAACCTAACTTGTCTATCAAAGTATCCAGCAATTCCACTATCTACTTGTTGAAATGCACTATGAAAACGTGATATAGTTCCATCTTTTTTAATCTTAAATCCTCTTGTTTTACCAGTTGTTTTCTCAGGCACTAACTCACCATCTTTATCGTATTTTAAATTCATTGTATTTGTATTTTTACGATCAGGTGGTACTCCACCAGCAGAACCTCTATTACCACCTTTAGCAGTTGCAGTTCTTAAATTCTTGTATGCCTCTTCACATATAGATGCTGGTATTACATTTTTTCTAAAAAAGAATAACGGAGTTCCATCTTCTTTGTAGCCATCACAATCATAGTCTATGATCTTATCGTAATGATGATCTTGTATAAAATAGCCCTCTAGCTTTTTTATTTCTTGATCTGAATATTTAGGTTTTAGAGTTATTGTATGCATTTTTTATTACTTCATATACTGTGTCTGTAAGATTATCAGTTTTTAATTGTTTTTGCAATTCTGTACACCATATCTTAAAATCTTTCTCTGTTTCAGTATTTAAAAATAATTGCACCATTTTTACATGGGTAACTTGCATATTATCAGGGAACTCAACATTTAAATTTTCTTTAAGTTCTTTTGGATTTTGTATAAATCCTAACTCTTTGTCATTAGCTAAGTTTTCTAACTCTGTTGCATTAAATCCTGTCAAGTCTAAATCAAATGATTTATCTTGTAGTACATTTAGTTCTTCTGCTAATAGTTTGTTTTGCCATTTAGACTCTTCACCTGACCTATTATCCATTATTCTATAAGCTACTGCTTGTTCTTTAGTTAAATCTCTTATGATAATGTTTGCCTTTTTTTTGCCAAGTTGTTTCATTGCTTTCCATCTTGTATGTCCAGCAAGTATGACATGATCTTTGTCAACAACAATAGGTTGGTTATATCCAAACTCTTTTATTGATTTCATAACCTTTTGTACTGCCTCTGCTGATATTTCTCTTGGATTGTTTTTGTACGGCTTTATTAAGTCTATATCTACTTCTTCCATTTTTATCATAGTTCTACCTTTTTCATTGATTTTACACATCCTCTAGGAAATGTATTTACATCGCTAAAAGTTGTTTGATCTTCATCATAACTTGCAAAAGATATTACTTTCTGATTGTCTTTATAAAAGATATATCCTTGTGTTACCATTTTAGCTGGTTCCATATTCTGTAAAGATTTTTTGTCGTGATGACCACTGTCGCCTAGTATATCATGCCACTTAATAATGTAAAAATAGTATTTTTTTTTATCAAGTATAACATGTTTGTATTTATGTTTTTTTCTAACTTTAGTGTTTTTTCTCATAATCGGCATCGACAATCGCTTGATATAATTCTAGTCTTGCTCTTAGTCTAGCATTTTCAACAGACAAGGCTATTATTCTGCGTCTTGCATATTTAAAAATACGTAATATTGCTTTAAGCATCTAGTATCATATGTTCTTTGTCATACCGATCTATCTTATATTGTTTATTATCTTTTTTGAAGTAGTTAAAATTGTCCTCTGAATGGGTGAAAACAAAGCCAAGCCTAGTCATTTTCTCAATAATCGTAGCTGAATCGCTTTTTCTCTCATCTTTCTCGTCTATTTCCCATCTTCGTTGATGTAGCCAAGTACTGAAATGTGGCACAAATTTGACATCTACATCTTTCATCTGTTTGTTATAAATCTCTGCTAATTTATCTATGGTAAGTTCTTTATCCCACCTTTCACTTTCGATTTTAACAAATTCTTTATGGGCATTAAATTTTGCACCTCTTCGTATATCTAGTTTATCCCATAGTCTTTCAAAGGATTCACCATATATATATTTATTAGGTTTAGGATTAGGATTAGGTATAGGAGCCATCGTTTTGCCATTGGCAGAATGTTTGGCAATCGCACCT